>Ga0209980_10000148_pt1 | contig 34953 bp, 40 predicted proteins | sample CR02metaG_FD_183611 | JGI IMG/M metagenome (GOLD analysis project Ga0209980, IMG submission 183611) | Deep subsurface microbial communities from Mariana Trench to uncover new lineages of life (NeLLi) - CR02 metaG (SPAdes) (version 2) | ecosystem: Environmental > Aquatic > Marine > Ocean trench...
AACTGAGAAGATGAAAATGAATTGACGATAGGGTCCCTCCTGCTTACCCACACGACACTGGCATAAAAATTCAGATTAATAAACTGATCGTAAAAAAATGACCGTGAAAAATAATTTAACATCAGGCTCTTAAAAAAATTTTTTTTATACAACAGCACTACTAAATTTATTGTAATGTTACAATTTCAATGTTAATTGTTTTCTTGTAATGAAAAATTATTTTGATTTAATTAAGAATAACTAATGGAAAAATTGAAAATAAAATCTCACGATTTTTACTATCTGTTAATATTTAGGAATTATTCATATATTACATTTGAAAACTACATTAAGAGCTATAGTTTTTTTCTAATTGTTTATGAAACAACTAAAAAAGAAATTTGATCCAGATAGACTTGTTCTAACCAAAGATGAAATTTTAGATTTTTGTGATCGAGTGTTAGATAAATGGAGTAAAGACCCCACAGAAAATGCTCAAAATATCATTGCTATAAATACCGTCCGAGCGAGTGTATATTGGTCTGATGAGGAATCGATAAAGGCAATTTGGGGAGAAATACTGAATTGGACTTTTGAGTTAATGTACAAAAATGCCATAGCACAAGCTAGAGAAGAAAAAAGTGATTGGTCGCCAGTTATGGAGAAGTTAACCAGTCAAAAGGTAGTAAATGAACCAGGTGCATGGTATTAGAGAACCAAATTTTTTTTATTTGGAATTTTAAAAATTAATGAACAATTTATCAGTCCTGCGCGTGTCTTAAATTCAAAATTTATAATTATATTTTTATGAATGTAAAAATACCAATCCCTTGTCCTTCTTGTGGTGGTAAAATGTATTCAGTAAGTTATGAAGCACCTTTAAAAATTCTTAAACATCGTAGTTGGCAAATTTGCCGCGAATGTGGATTTGAAAGAACTTCTGAGGAATTCAAAAAATTACTTTGCTGCCCATAAACCATTCACCTTTCTTTTTTTTTTCAATCTTAGAAAGTAGAATTTAGTAGAACAATATATTAATGAAATTTTTTTCCATGAATTCTATGATTGATTTCAGTAAGTATCTGAACTGCAATGATTGTAGGATTATAGGACTTTACTGTATAAAACATAGGGCTGAAGTTGAAAAGAAGCTTTTCATCACAACAAGTATAAGTAAAAATGAAGATCCACAAAATAATGGATAAAAAAATAGCTTACATCCTTAAAGAACACATACAATGGAAGAATTTTTGTATTGATTCTCTGAAAAATGATTATTTTACGAACTCATTTTTGGATTCAACAAAAAATACAATGATAAAAATTTTCCAACGAGACAAGTTCTTCTTAGAACTCTATTTGAGCACATTTGAATCTCACGAAGTAATCCTTCCATCAAAAATCCGTTAAATTAAACATCATTTTCTTCCTACAGGATCTAAAAAATGCATATGAGTTGGCTTGTTCTTCAATTTGAAAACACATGGAAAAATAACCTTTCTTTGTATCTGTTTATTTGTAGTATTATGTATTCGCAAAAGGAAATTACTAGTGCCTTAGCAGACGTCATTGTAGAAGCTATTAGAGAAAATCGTGATTTAACCCACGTAGAAAATAAGGAATGCATCAAATTATTAGAAAAAGCAATGATTATTCCTTAGCTCTTTTTCTTATTTTCTAAATGCGTCATTAATCTTGTTTAATGCCTGTTGTTCTGAAATATCTCCTAGATTCCACTTCAAGACAATTTCTGCTACATCATTTAAAATCAAAATAGCCTTTTTTTCAAAGCCCACTTTTTTTTCAACTCTAGACATTAGAAATCTTAAGTAGAAAAAATAGTTAAGAAATTGTTTGTAATTTTTCCCAGACATTACATGTGTAAAGTAAGAACCTGTAATTTCTTGCCTTTTTTAAAGAATTAGCCTTATTTTTTTTTGTTTGGAGAAAATTACAAACAATCAGTTATTTTTTGGTTCTGATTATATTTTTACGGGACGAGGACATCATCAGTTCCATAATACTACAACCGTAAACGATTCCTTTACACGTCCTCGCCTCCCATTTTTTATAATGACTGAAAAATCAAACAATTAATGAAATTCAAAAAAATATATTTCATTCGTGATTTCTAGCAAATTTACAACTGGCTAATTATTTTTCGGTCCTAGGTAATTTTCCAAATTTATTGAATGCCTTTTGTACATCTGGATCAGCAAATCCAAATTTAATGTTAAGATCTTGATTAACTTGAATCATTTCTGCCCTAGACATGGATGCATATTTGAAATATTCCTGTTGGGCCTCATGATAACTGCCTCCATTTTGTAAAACAACATTCATGGCATTACGCGCAAGTTGTATTTTATTTTCAAGATGGTTAAACTGGCCCCAATAAATCTCATGATAAGTTCCATTTACACCAGAAAGAAATTTTGAAAATGCAGCTCTAGGAGTATACTCTTGGTAATCATGATTCATTCGAGCTAAATCGGCTTGAAGGCGTTCATTGACTATTTTTCTTTGTTCTTCAATGAATTTTTGATGTTCATTTAATGGTTTTTTTCCAGCCTGCAAATCTGCTAGTATCTTTTTTGATTGTTCAATCTTTTCTAACATGCTTAATGCAATGGGACTCTTAAGCAAATCATCTTTCAAAACAGTGAACTCTGTATTTTGTGCAAAAACTAAATTATTTGAATTTGGTCCTATGACTGAAAATAATAGAATAAAAGATGTAAAAATTGATAAAACTAAAAATTGATTATTGCCCCTCAATTTCAATTACAAAACTAAATAGCAATCTTATTTAGGAATTTGAAATAATTTAGTAGAAAGGTTAAAGTGCTTTGTGTAATTGCCTGTAAAAAACTTGAATTTAGATCTTCCTAGTTACTGCATAAACCGGATAAGAATATTTTAACCCAATTGAAAAACCACTAGTCTGCTTGAAACGGTAATACTTTAGTTCCTTTACCATTTCATACAAATCTCCACCAATTACTATGCCATTTTTGGGTGCAGAGTGATTTATTTTTGCACACATATTGACTGGCGGACCAATTATATCAATTGGAGACAAGGAATTTGGTTCCATAATCACAACTTTACCATAATCTGAACTAATCCGATAATCAAGATTTGGCAAACCTTGCATTTCCACAGATTCTGAGATAAGTTGATGTGCTTCGGACATGGCCAGATTACATTCCAAGCATCCAATAAATCCAAATTCATTTTTGAGATTTGTAGATTGTGGAAAATAATACAATATACTGTCACCCCCATTCTTTAGAGGTATAGCTCCAAATTTTTTGAGAATTTTTGCCATAGAGTTTAAAAATACCACATAATACTGGCACCACTCTCTTTCGTGAAGATTAGCAGAGATTTTAGTAGAATTTACGATATCAACCAAACCAATGCAAAAATTTTGTGTTCTGCCAGAAAAAGCAACCGTGTAATCCTGATTATTTGTCTGAGGTTTTTCAGCAAATGAATATGTACTCTGAGGCTCCATTGTCATACCTTTAATGCGTGATTGTGATTCATTAGGCTAGTTTAACAAACTAGCTTCATTTTCACTATTTTAGCTGATAAACAGAATATTTAGGGAAATCTTTCAAATTGAAATAGATGTGGCAAGAGTAAGATAATTAACAAAAATTCTGTGTGATGTAAACTTTATCATCTGCAGAAATAACTACTCCTATTCCTTCGCGATCAAACATTTCTGTTAGAATATTTTTCCGATGTCCTGGGGAATCCATCCATCCATCTACAGTTATCTTAGAAATATCTTCGTTAGTATTCCAACTATATGAGGTAATAACTCCATTTACAGTGTAGTAACTATCATAGAGATTTCCCTGAAAAATATTTTCTGCAATTCCAGAGTAAATCATCATGCCTACCATTTTTGTACAAGAGTAACCAGCCTTATCTGCACGATCTGTTGGAACTAATCCTTCTGGTGTTTGATGTGAGAAATAACTTCTATTTGACATATCCAGACTATGTGCTCTAGCAATTTCAGAAATTTCTAAATCAAATGTTAGTGGTGATAGACCATTGTTTACTCTTTGTTGATTAGTCAAGTCATGAACTATTCTTTCAATCTCATAAAAATCGAAATCAGGCTTTGATTCATCATTACTTAAAGGCGCTACCTTTTTTTTTGTATATTTAATTACATTATCAATTTTTTCGCTGCTTTGCTGGGTTGCTTTATCAATCTTGGTTTGAAGTTTATCAAAACTCTCCTCTATTGTGATTCTACCTTGAGAGAGATCAATAATTTCTTCTTTGATATTATCTAAACTTTGTAAAAATGCCTGAGTGTTTTGTGGAGAATACTCTATTATTCCAAGAACAAATGCAGTGCCCACAAATAGTATGGGAAAAATAATCGCTATAGTAACATTAGTAGATCTACTCAAGGATCAAATTTTGCAATCTCCGATTACATAAGAATATCGTAGAACAATTCAGTGAAACTTTATAATTCATGAGGGGAGATGGGTCTCCCCACATGATACCACGATTCCTTTACTTTGGCGGATTTAAATTCAGCGTGGTCTGGACAATTGGGTAGCAATACTCCTTGATTTTGTATTAAAGCGTTTACGTACAAATTATCAGTACGATCTATATACTAAGAATCAAAACTACTTTTAGTATTTGGAACTGTCGTCAGAGTACTCATCGTTTTTGACTTTAAGTTCCAAATTACTATTGGTGAACAGAATTGTTTGAAAAAAGAAAAAAACTAGGATATTATACTTCCTATATATTATCATCAATTTCAATGGTAGCCTTAACATGGACGTTTTATATTTGGAAATAATTGGGAAAAATGGAAAACTATTTTTAAATTTTAATATTTGCTAAAAAAATCCTAAGTTTTTTCTTTAGATTTTACTAAGATGTTTATTGATTAGTGTATGTGTATGTTGACAAACTATAATATTTTAGCCTAATTTACTTACTAAAATTAGGAAATGGTGATGTATACGAAAGGAAAAGTATTGGTTTTTTTCTTAATTCTTTTTGTTAGCTTTGTGATCAATGAAAAAGCTTTCGGATTTGCAGAATTTCCACCTAAACAACAGACCCAATTGGTTGGTTCATTTGCTTTAGCAGGTTTTGTCGGAATGTATAGTCTTATAATTTACTTTCAAAAGTCCGATTTTTTGCAATTTCCTAAACAAATTTAGGTTTTCAATATGCAACTAAAGACGATCATAATAGAATCAGAAAAAAATTTCTAAATCTATAAAAACATTACTTTGTGCACTTAGGTGCGCTAAGAAATTATACGCATCACTTATGTAAAATTAATCGGATTTGGTAACATGAAGCTGCTCTATGCACTTGTAATTTTTTCCCTAATGGGATTAGTCATTCCAGCTTATGCCCAAGATGCTAGGTACACTGAATTAGAACAACAAATGAGGGAAGAAGTTAGAGATTGTAAAGTAAAAATTGACGCCCAAGATAGGCTAACTGAGGCTGAAAAGACTGTTGCCAAAAGAAATTGTGAAACAGTAGTGGTAATTCGTTATGGTGAAATCGAAGATAACTATACTCAGGCAGAGATAAGAGACAAGATTCAAAATATGCAAAGATGTGAAGAATGGTATCCTCAATACCGATATCTTACTGAGGCACAGTTCACTATACAAAAGAAAGCTGAGGTTGTTCGAGATTGTTTTTTACTCTATAATGACCCAATATGGAGTTTTGATGGTAAGGATAGATTAAACAAATTAATTGATAGACTAGATGAAATTAAATCCGAGTTACCTACTACTCCAGAGCCAGTGCTTACTTTTGAAGCATTTGCAGTACCTCAATACGAACCTTCAATTATTGATGTTCCCCACAACCAAGACCGTGTTGTAGAACTAGAAGAAAAAGTGAAAATGCTAGAAGAGGAAATATCTAAGAAAGATGAGATAATTCGAGAACAGCTAAAAGTAATAATGGACTTGTTTAATCGAATTAGAAACGTCATTTTTGAGCCAATCAGTTTTATTTGGCCTCAAGCATAATTTTATCGGAAACATTATTTCACTAATTTAAATTTCAATACCCAATTTGTCCATAAAATACAAACTAGATCATTTCTAATATACGCAAATTTTGATGTTGTGGTAACTGAGCTTAACGTAACCAATATGGTATGCAATAAATGCAAAAAATTTATCGATCCAATGAATCTTCATAAAATTGTGATGTTTGTTGTTAGAGACAAGTTTACTGAACATTATTATGAACATGTAGAATGTCCTAACGAATTTTCAGTTTAGATTATAATGCAGAATCTATCATTAATGCAATAAATAGTACTGCTAGATAAGGACTAGAAAATTTGAATAGAGTCCAGGACGCTTTTTCAGTTGGCTTTTTAATTACCCAACCGCTCAAAATTATCATCAAAATTCCTGATGCAATAGCAGTGTAAAGATAGATTGAACCCATCACAGGTGTTCCATCCTCATATGTCAAGAAAAATGGAATAATACTAAAGATCACCATCATAAGAGTAGTTCCAGCAATTATTCTCGATGCTGAACTTTCTGAACAAATAGCTGTTAACATAGGAACTTTAACTTTGTTGTAATCTTCTTTGAAATGCAGTGTTAGGGCCCATATATGCATTGGAATCCATACAAAAACCAAAGCTCCCATCATCAGACCTAACTCCCATAAACCTTGAGTAGTCACTGCAACGTATCCTATCAGAGCTGGAGCACCTCCAGAAAAGCCACCTAAAATTATGTTTGTCCAGCTTCTTCTTTTTAACAAATAACTATAAACAAAAATGTTATCGGCTAATCCAAATGCCATAAAGGAACCAGCAAGAATTCCTTGCCAAAAAGTAGTAGTATATGAAATTGCAAATGCACAAGTAAGTGAAATTCCTACCAAGACCAAACCAAAGTCACGTGCTTTTTCCGGTGAGATTCTTCCACTTGGAATAGGTCTATTTTTTGTCCTTTCCATAATTGCATCAATGTCACGATCATGATAATTTGTAAGTGTGTTAGCAGCTGCAGAACCTGAAGCTACACCAGCTAAAATTAGGATCCAAGTAATTGGTGAAATGTTAATTGAATAAATATTCGAAGCTGTGATTGCAGCTGCAAAAGCAGTAAAAACTAGTAGATACCAAATTTTGGGCTTTGTAAGCTCATAGTAAACCTTTATTCGAGATTCTGCTTTGGCTCTTTGCATTAATTTATACCTCTTATCAAAACCATTTTGCTCAAAATTAAATGTACCAAGGCTACTTTGCAGGCATATATGGCATGGATTTATTCCTAGTTTTCATTTCTATGAAACTCTCTGAGCTCAAAACACCATCAATTAGCCCAATCTTTTCTGAGACAATTTTATGCATATCATCTAGTGATCGAGCATACATAGTAACTAAAATATCAAATCTCCCAGTCACCTCAGCAATTTCCCTAACTCCATCTATTTTGAATAATTCATTGATAACATTATCACGCTTCTTTGAATCCATGTTGATTCCTGTCAAAGCTTTGACTCCAAAACCTAATTCAGCATCGTTAACCACAATAGTAAATCGTTCAATTAATTTGTGCTTGATCAGTCTTTTGATCCTACTGTAAACTACAGAAGTATTAACTTTGATTTTTTTCGAAAGTTTTGGAACAGAAATAGCAGCATCTTCACTTAGCTCAGATAAAATTGTCAAGTCTAAATCATCAATTTTTGCCATAAGTGATGCCCAATTTTTTACAGAATTTTGATCTTAATAAAGATATTATTGAAATTTTTATAATTTTAAATTAGATTTTACCCTTTTTGTATAGCATTTCTGCTAAGAGCACTGCGCCTTTGGCAGAACCCATCTTCTTGTTATGTGAGAACAATATGTACTTTATTCCATGATCAAAGAGTTCTTCTTTTTCTAATCTGCCAATTGTTGTAGTCATTCCATCGTTTACTTCTCGTTCAATTCGTGGTTGTGGTCTATTTGGATCTTCATGTACTGCATAGTAAAAAGATGGTGCTGATGGTAATCCATTAACAGAAATTTTCTTGGAATATTCTTCATAAGATTTTTTTGCACTAGCTGGATCAATTGGTTTTGAAGTTTCTACAAAAACAGATTCAGTATGTCCATCAATTACTGGAACTCGTGTACAAGTACAGCTTACCTTAATGTCAGCAGGTTCAATTTTTCCGTCTTTAAGTTTCCCAAGAATTTTTCTTGTTTCTTTTTTAACCTTGTCTTCTTCATTGGGAATATAAGGTAAAATGTTATCAATAACATCAATTGCAGAAACTCCAGGGGATCTTCCTGCACCTGAAATAGCCTGCATCGAAGTCATCAAGACTTTTTTTGCTCCATATTCTTCATACAAGGGCTTCATAGTGATTGCAAGACCAGTTGTAGTACAATTTGGTAGAGGGGCAACAAATCCTTTCCAGTTGCGATTTTTTCTTTGAACGTCAATTAAGTCTGCATGCTCATCATTAATTCCTGGAATCAATATAGGAACATCCTCTTCATATCGGAATGCAGAAGAAGTACTTATAACTGGAACATCTTTTGCAAATCGTCCTTCTATATCTCGAGCAGCTCCGCTTTCAATTGAGGAGAAAATCAAATCAAGCTCATCAACTTTAATCTCATCAACTGAGATCACTGTCATTTTTTTGATGTAATCAGGAATCTCTCCTCTTACTTGCCATGCAGAAATTCCGGTATTTGGATCACAGATCGCATCAAAGTATTTTTTTCCTGCAGATCTTTCTGAAGCTGCAATTTGTGTTACCTCAAACCATGGATGATCTTTAAGTGACACTACGAATTCTTGGCCTACAGCGCCTGTTACACCAAGAATAGCTGCTTTCTTTTTCACAGATCGTATTTTTCAGATTCAGTTATTAATCGTTTAGTGATTAAAAACCAAACACACTAAATCCCAAATAACATATTTTGATTCTGTGAAATTAAAACCAAAAAAACCAATTCAGAGTCACAAACCAGTCTCACATGGGGGTTTGTATTCAATAAAAAACCCTGATTCTGATATTGCAGACTTTAGCTCAAACATAAACCCGCTTGGACCTCCATCAGGAGTAAAAAAATATCTTAAAAAAAATATTAACTCTTTATCAGTTTATCCAGATTCTGATTCTACTAAACTACGAAAGGATCTTTTTTGGTATACTAGTATTCCTACAAACCAAATTGTTGTTGGAAATGGTGCAACAGAAATAATTTACAATTTTTGTAATGCATTTTTAAACAAAAAAACTCCAGTATTGATTCCTGTACCAACTTTTGGAGAATATGAGGCCGCAGCTAAGCTAAACGGTTGTAAGGTTTCATTTTTTAAAACAATGAATCTTGCAGAGAACCTTGAATTATTTCTCAAAAAAATTCCAAAAAATAGTTGTATTTTTTTGTGTAATCCAAATAATCCCACAGGAGTTCTTTTACCAAAAAAACAAATGTTAAAAATCCTCAATAATGCAAAGAAAAAATCAACATTTGTATTTGTTGATGAATGTTTTATAGAGTTATCTGATTCCAAACAATCTCTTGTTAAAGAATTAAAAAAATACGAAAATCTTTTTATTTTAAGATCACTTACAAAATCTTTTGGACTACCAGGATTAAGAATAGGATATGGATTGGGAAATAAACAAGTAATTTCAATTTTAACCAAAATAAAAATTCCATGGAACATTAGTGGTATTGCACAAAAAGCTGCAAGTGCAGCTTTATGTTATCACAGTTATCTAGTAAAATCAAAAAAACTAATTGATAAAGAATCCAAATTTCTTAGAAACTCTATTTCTAAAATTGACAGCTTTTCTTGTTATGATACTTCATCAAATTTTATTTTGATTAAATCAAAGCTAAAATCAAAAACTTTGCAAAAAAAACTACTACGAAAAAAAATTTTGATTCGTGATGGTAGTACTTTTCGTGGACTGGATAAAAATCACATAAGAATTGCAGTAAAATCTCACAAAGAAAATGTAAAACTTGTAAAAGCATTGGAGGGAATTTAGTATATCAAAATCACTGATGATACAAGGTACGTCATCTGGAGCTGGAAAAACTACATTGGTTGCAGCGCTTTGCAGAATTTTTTCTAATGCAGGATATAGAGTTGCACCTTTCAAGTCTCAAAACATGTCAAATTTTTCCTATAAGGGAAAGAATTTTGAAATATCTCGTGCTCAAGCTATTCAGGCAGTAGCTGCTAGAGCTGAAATTACGCCTGATATGAATCCAATTTTACTAAAACCTCGAGGAAACTATTGGAGCTCAGTTTTCCTACGAGGAAAATATTACAAAAGGCTGCACGCAAATGAGTATTACAAAAAATTTGTTTTATCTAAGGGGCTAGAATTGGTTTCTAAATCATTGCATACTTTACAAAAAAAATATGACTTGGTAATCTTGGAGGGTGCTGGCTCACCAGCTGAAATCAATTTAAAAAAATTTGATATAGCAAATATGGGAATTGCAGAAAAAACAAACATACCTGTAATATTAATCACAGATATCGAAAGAGGCGGATCTTTTGCAAGTATTGTTGGCACACTAGAGCTACTTGATAAAAAACATCGAAAACTTGTCAAAGGATTTGTTTTTAATAAATTTCGTGGAGATCTTACTATTTTAAAACCAGGCTTTAAAAAAATTAAACAAAATACAGGAAAACCAGTCTTTGGAATAATACCAATGGCAAAATTTTCACTACCCGAAGAAGATTCCTTGGGAGTCCAACCTAAAGAAATGGTATGGAATAAAAGAAACTTGAAGAAAATTGATTTGGAGATTGATAAATTGAGTAAATTAGTGAAATTAAACCTTAACATCAAAGCAATCGAGAGGCTATTCAAATGATTCTTGAATCAATTCTAGTTGTACTGTTTGCATTAATAATTGATTTTAAGCTAGGGGATGATAGAAATCGATTTCATCCAACAATATTGATTGGTGGAATGGTTGAAAGACTAGTACCACTTACAAAAAACTGCTTACCAAAAATTCAAAAAATTTGGGGAATTATTTTAGTAATTTTTGTAACTTCTGTAGTAAGTTTTTTATTATTTTTATTACAAGTAGGAATTGACAGCATTCCTGTTTCCCCTCTAATATTATTTTTAGTGTCAGTAGGAATTGGTGCACCTTTACTTAAAACCACAATTGCTATTTGCAGTATGGAAACACATGCAAAAGCAGTAATTGATGCTGTAGAAAAAAATGATCTTGATACAGCAAGAACAAAGCTTGCTATGATTGTAAAGCGCAATACTAAGAATTTGGATAAAAATCACATTCTTTCAGGCACAATTGAAAGTGTAGGGGAAAATACCGTTGATGGTATTACTGGACCATTATTCTACTTTGCTTTTTTTGGTCTTCCAGGCTCATTTGTATATCGATCAATAAACACAATAGACTCTATGATAGGATACAAAACAACTTTTTTCAAACACATAGGATGGTTTGGTGCAAACTGTGATAAGATTCTAAACTATTTGCCTGCAAGAATCACAGGTCTTGTTATGATATTGAGTGCAATTATACTCAGAATTGATTGGAAAAGCTCTTATCAAATAATGAGAAGAGATGGACTAAAACCCGAAAGTCCTAATTCAGGTTACCCAATGGCTGCTATGGCTGGAGCACTTGGAACACAGTTTGAAAAAATAAATCATTATACAATTGGTGATGGTGATTTGGAATTTACAAAGACTCACATAACTTCAGCTATCAAAATGATGAAGGTGACTTCGATTCTTTTTAGCTGCATCTTTACGATTCCAGTAATAGTTACTTTATCTTACTTGGGTTGGTGGATTCATGCTTAAAGAAATTGGTTCAGTGTTTTCATTTTTAACTATAATTCCAGCAACCAATTCCAATTTAGAAACTATTGCTAAACACATGTACATTTTTCCTATAGTTGGAATTTTAATTGGACTAATAATAGGATCATTTGCACTAGGCATTTCATTATTTTTAGATCCATTGATTGTGGCACTACTAGTTGTTGCAGGCCTTGCAATAATCACAGGAATTCATCATACAGATGGTCTTGCAGACTTTGCTGATGGATTGATGACAAAAGGATCTAAAGAAAAAAAATTAAAAGCAATGAAAGATGTTTCGACTGGTACTGCTGGTATAGTATCAATTGTACTTTATGTTGTTGGATTGATTTTAGCGCTTTCATTAATGGATGGATATCAATTGTTTACTGCGATTCTACTAAGTGAAATTTTAGCAAAATTTGCTATGGTTTTACAAGCTGCACTTGGAAACTCTGCTGTTACTGGTTCAAATTCGCCTTTTGTACAAATTATGAAGGATAAGAAACGATTATTTTTGGCAAGCGCCATTACCCTAATTCCAGTGATTGTCTTAGGAGGTACTGTTGGAGCAATTGCCTTTGCAGCAATTATTACAATTACCATCTTTATTGTTGCAATTTCAACTAAAAGTTTTGGTGGAATTACTGGAGATGTTTTAGGAGCAACAAATGAACTGGCTAGATTGTCTTCAATCATTGTTTTTGCATCGATATGATAGGACTAGTCATGGCAGGTGGGAAAGGAAGTAGAATGCATTTACCCGATGAAAAACTTTTGCTAAAACATATTCATCCAACCATTTTACACGTAGTTTTTGCTTTACAAAAGTCTGAATGTTTTTCAAATATTATTGCTTTAACTAGTCCACATTCACCTAAAACAAAAGAAATTCTTCAAAAAGCTGGAATTGAAACATTTGAAACACCTGGCAATGGATTAGTTTTTGACTTGAATTTATTTTTAAAAAGTGTTAATGAAGAAGTTTTAGTAGTCCCAGGTGACCTTCCATTTCTTAATGAACATATGGTTTCTTATATTGTGAAAGAAAAACATCCTGATACTCTTTGGAGAAGCTATCTAGTAACAAAAGCTTTTCTCACTTCACTTGGTTTAAAATCGGAATTTACAACAACCTTTCAAAACAAAGAATGTTGTTTTTCAGGCATATCGATAATTAATGCAAAAAAAATCAATAACTTAAATTCTGTTGAAGAAAATTTTCAGATTCTAAATGACAAGAGAATTGCTTTTAACTTGAACACAATGGAAGATTATAATTTACTCAGCACTACCTGAAATTTTTCCATATAGCATAGCAGTTGCACCAGTTGGTTTTGCAATAATATTACCACAAGATTTGCATGTAACTTCTGTTGAAGCATGAGAATATACAATATTTTCCTCATTACACTCATTACAATTGACTTTTTGAAATTTACTTGCAGGTTCTGGAATAAGGATGTGTTCTTTTTTCATTGTGCAACCAACTCTATCTTTCGAATTCGAATTCCAATTTTATTCCATTTCTTTTTACATACAGTGCAAGTTAGAATTGGTGTCCATTTTTTTGTAGTTTTTGCAGGTTTAGCAAGTTTTGGGAATTTCTGTCCACCATACCCCTTTTTATCCTCAGCATGTCTTCGTTCGCCAAGAGCAGAACCTCTTCGTTTTCCTGGCTTGTAAGTTGAAACCTTTTGTTTAGTATGCTTGTTACACTTTGGACAAAATCGTTTTATCTCTTTGGGTATGTTCATAAAGAATTGCCATTCCAGACGGTAATTTAAACATCGCTTTGAATCTATAATAGGTTCAGAAAACAAATTCCTTTATGAAAAATCAGCTATCTTCAGTAATTCAAACACTAAATTCTGTAGCTATGGGAGAACAATCTGCAGATTTAGTTCTAAAAAATTGTTCACTAGTAAGCGTTTACACAAAAGAAATTTTAGAAAAAACACAAATTGCAATCTCAAAGGAACGAATAGCATACGTGGGACTAGATGCCTCACACACTGTAGGTTCTCGCACAACTGTTATTGATTTAGAAGGAAAGTATGTTACGCCAGGTTTTGCAGATTCTCATGTACACATTGACCAGTTTATTTTACCTTCAGAACTGACAAAAAAATCTCTTCTTTGTGGTGTAACATCGTTATTTTCAGATCCTATTGATATTGTAAGTGTATGCGGTTTCAGAGGTTTTCGAGAATTTGTAAACCTAACATCAGATCTCCCAATACGATTTTTTCATGTAATTCCTGGTGGACTTCCAGTGGATAGAAAATTTAGTCATTCAAAAACCCTTTCTGAATCAGAAGAAAAATCAGCAATCAAATTACAAAATGTAGTTGGTCTTGGTGAAGTATTCTCATGGACCAAAGTTACCACACGAGATTCAAAAACCATGAAGACCTTAAAGTCAATGTTAGATAACGATTGTATCATTAACGGACATACGGCTGGAGCCTCAGGTAAAAAACTAAATGCATACGTTTCTTCTGGAATACTTTCTTGCCATGAACCGATTAATTTTGACCAAGTTTTAGAACGCTTAAGACTTGGAATGTGGATTATGATTCGGGAAGGTTCCATCAGACGAGATCTAAAAGATATTCTAACTAAAGTAATGGCTCATGGCATTTACACAAACCAATTGATGTTTTGTTCAGATGGCGTTGACCCAATTGATCTAAAAAAATACGGTCATATTGATCATTGTGTAAGAGAAGCTATCAAGTTAGGAGTTGATCCGGTTGATGCAGTTACTATGGCTTCAAAAAACTGTTTTGATTATTATAAAATGGACAAAGATCTGGGTGGAATTGCCCCCGGAAAAATTGCAGATATTTTAGTTTTTGATTATTTAACAACAATGAAACCCAACAAAGTTTTTGTTGGAGGCAAATTAGTTGTCTCAAACGGCAGCATTGTGTGTAAAATTAAGAAAAAACCTATTCCTAAATGGATTACAAATACTGTGAAATCAAAGAAATTCTCTGAAAAGGATTTCATTGTAAAATCTAAATCAAATTCAGTTACTGGAAACATAATTCAAATGCAAACTGAAATAATAACAAAAAAAGATCAAGAAGAACTTATAGCTAAGGATGGAAATGTTCTTGCTTCGCCTGAAAAAGACTTGTGGAAGGTTGCGGCATTTGATAGAACCTATGGATCAGGGAAACATGCAATCGGATTTTTGAAAAATTTTGGTTCTCAAATAGATGCATTTGCCTCAACATGGAGTTTTCATGAAAATGATATGATAATCATAGGTTCAAATGAAAAAGATATGGCAATTGCGGCAAACAATTTGCTACAATCTCAAGGTGGAATGACTGTAGTAAAGAATGGTAAAACCCTATCAAATTTACCATTAAAAATTGCTGGAATTATTTCAACAGATTCATTCGAGAATGTATCTAAAAACTTTGAAGAAATAAACTCAACCATTGTAGATGCTGGATGCAAATTCAAAAAACCTCATCTAGTACCACTTTTCTTACCTTTTTTGGCTTTGCCTGAAATTCGAATTCTTTATGGTGGAATAGTAGACATCAAAAAGAGAGCCTATATTTCTCCATTCCAGTAAGTAATGTTAAAAAGGGGCTTTGAATTCATCTCTATCGAAACTTATGGCTTCAATTCAACAAACTCCACAAGGTCCAGTATTGGTACTAAAAGAGAGTGCTCTTCAACAAAAAGGAAAGGATGCGCAGAAAAATAACATTACTGCTGCTAAACTCGTTGCGGATTTAGTAAAAAGTAGTCTAGGGCCTAGAGGCCTTGATAAAATGCTAGTTGACTCAATTGGTGATGTCACTATTACTAATGATGGTGCTACGATTTTAAAAGAAATTGACGTTCAACATCCTGCTGCTAAAATGATGGTAGAAATTTCTAAAACAATGGATAATGAAGTAGGTGATGGAACTACGTCGGCAGTTGTTGTTGCTGGGGCTTTACTTGAAAAGGGTGAACAGCTTTTAAACAAAGATGTTCATTCTTCTGTAATTGTAGAAGGTTATCAGGCAGCAGCAGAAAAGGCACTCCAATTACTCTCAGAGATTGCTATATCAGTACAGCCTGATGATAAAGAATCACTGCTTAAGATTGCAAAAACAAGCATGGAATCAAAGTTAATTTCTGAAGATAGTGGACTTCTCTCAAAAATTGTAGCCAATGCAGTTTTAGATATTTCAACAAAAAAGGAACAAAAGTATTCTGTAGATCTTGATAACATCAAAGTAGAAAAAAAGGCAGGTGGTTCAATCCAAGATACTTCTTTGATTCGTGGTATTGTTCTTGATAAGGAAATTGTTCATAGTGGAATGCCTACCAAGATAGAAAAGGCAAAAATTGCATTGATAAATGCTGCCCTTGAAGTAGAAAAAACTGAGATGAGTGCTGAAATTAGAATTAATGATCCTTCACAAATGCAAATGTTTCTCGAAGAAGAAAACAGAATGCTCAAAACCATGGTAGACAAGATTCATGACATTGGAGCAAACGTTCTGATATGTCAGAAGGGTATTGATGATATTGCTCAGCATTATCTTGCAAAGTATGGAATTTTAGCTGTAAGACGAGTCAAAGAGAGTGATATGACAAAACTTGCAAAAGCTACTGGTGGAAGGGTAACAAGTAACCTTGATGACATATCAGAATCCGATCTTGGTTCATCAGCAATTGTTCATCAGAAAAAAGTTGAATCAGATAAATGGGTATTTATCGAAGGTTGTAAAAATCCACGGTCCGTTACTCTTCTAATCAGAGGAGGTTCACAAAGAGTAGTTGACGAAGTTGATCGTTCTATTCATGATGCATTGATGGTAGTTAAAGATGTAATAGAAAAACCCTCAATAGTAGGGGGCGGTGGTGGTCCTGAAGCATATTTGGCTTCATATCTTAAAGAATGGGCTAACCATTTTGCTGGAAGAGAACAATTAGCTATAAAGAAATATGCTGAAGCTTTAGAAGTAATTCCTTTAACAATTGCAGAGAATGCTGGTATGGATCCAATTGATACCATGGTTAATCTTAGAGCAAAACAAAGTCGTGGACAAAAATGGACTGGAATTGATGCAAGAAAAGCAACAATTGATGACATGTATTCTCAAGATATTATCGAACCACTAGTCGTTAAAGAGCAAATTATTAAATCTGCAACTGAATGTGCTTGCATGATTTTGAGAATCGATGATGTAATTTCAGTTTCTGCATCTCCAGGCGGCGGAGGCCCACCACCTGGCATGCCTCCAATGGGATAAAATCCCTGAATCTAATTTTTCATTTTCAATCTTAATAAAAAACAACTGTAACAATTCAAAATAATGAATAAAATTGGAATTGATCTCGGTGGAACAAAGATTGAAGGAATATTACTTGATGAATCCCTCAATGTTGTCAAGAAAATAAGAATTCCAACGGAACAAGAAAAAGGTTACATCTCAATTATTCAATCAATTACTTCTCTTATCGATGAACTCAAATCTAAATCAAATATTGAGTTTACCATTGGTTTGAGTACACCAGGTGCAATATCAAAAAAAACTGGTTTGATTAAAAACAGTAACACTCAATGTATAATCGAAAAGCCTCTACAAGAAGATCTCCAAAAGGGTCTAGAGCATGAGATTACAATTGAAAATGACGCAAACTGTTTTGCACTTGCAGAAGCTACTCTAGGTGCAGCAAAAAATTATGATGTAGTATTTGGAGTAATTATGGGGACTGGAGTTGGCGGAGGAATTATTATCAATGGTAAGATTCACAGAGGGCGCACAAACATAGCAGGAGAATGGGGTCATCACACCCTAAAACAAAATGGCAACAATTGTTATTGCGGAAAAAATGGTTGTGTTGAAACATACCTTAGTGGTCCAGCATTAGAAAAAAGATGGACTGAACTTACAGGCAAAGCAGATTCATTAGAATTAATTACAAATAATCTGAATGATTCAAAAGCAAACCAATGGAAAAGCGAATTTTTAGCTAATTTTGGAGCATCACTTGCAAATGTAATTGACATTTTAGATCCAGATGCAATTGTGTTGGGAGGAGGAGTCTCAAATGTATCCTTTCTATATGATGAGGGCCGTGATGCTGTTTATGACCAAGTCTTTAGTGATTTGGTAGACACTCCAATTTTACAAAACAAGTTAGGAGATTCTGCTGGAGTATTTGGTGCGTGCCTTTTGTAATGGAGCACGAATTTGGTCAATACATTACCATTGCATTAATTGTTGCAGCAGTTGGAATTTTTATAGGAATTAGATTGTGGATTCTTTTTAAAAAATAATTTACTGTGGTTCAATTGTTGCTGGTGGCTTGCTTGATATAACATATGAAACCCAGGTAACATCTTCTATCTCATTAGTAATTCTGTTGCTAATTTTTTCAAGAATACCATGAGGTAGTCTTGTCCAATCTGCAGTCATTGCATCAGTAGAATCTACAACTCGAATCATTACGATATTTCCATATCTTCTCTCATCACCAACAACACCAACTGCAAAGTCATCGCCTACAGCTGCGTAGGCTTGCCAAACCTTATCGTACAAATCTGCATCTTCTAGTTCTTCTTCTACAATTTTACTAGCAATTTTACTTATTTCCAATTTCTTTTGGGTAACTTCGCCAATAATCCTAACAGCCAAACCAGGTCCTGGAAAAGGATGGCGCATAAGAATTTTTTTTGGAATTTTAAGAATTTCTCCAACCTTTCGTACCTCATCCTTGTACAGCTCTCGTAAAGGTTCTAACACATCAAGTTCTAACCAGTCAGGCAAACCACCAACGTTGTGATGTGTTTTAATTATTGCAGCAGGTCCCTTTGATACACCACTTTCTATCACATCTGGATACAGTGTTCCTTGGGCAAGCCATTTGAACGGTCCATTTTTTTTAGCAAACTCTGTAAAAATGCGAATAAATTCTTCTCCAACAATTTTTCTTTTCTTTTCAGGATCTACTACGCCTTTTAATTTAGATAAAAACTGATCTTTTGCATCTATTTGATTAAAATTTACAGAAAAATTTTTTGTAAACATTTCTTCAACTTCTTTTTCTTCGTTTACTCGTAATAGACCATTATCTACAAAAATACACTTTAGCCTATCTCCAATTGCTTTGTGAATTAACAATGCAGCTACAGTAGAATCAATTCCACCACTAACTGCACATAAAACATTGCCTTCAATTCCTGCAATTTTTTTTACAGAATTTTCTACAAAAGTCTCCAAAGACCAGTCTTGATTTGCACAACAAATTTTTAATGCAAAATTTTTCAAAATATCAGTACCTTGTTCAGTATGTACAACTTCAGGATGGAATTGAATTCCATAAATTGAATTTTTTTTATCTGCAATTGCAGCAGCACTAGCAGCTTCAGTATGTCCAATAATTTCAAAACCAGAAGGGATTTGCTCAGCTTCATCACCATGGCTCATCCATGCACGAATAGATTCACCAATTCCACTTAGTAGATCTGAATCATTGTCTATGGTAAGTAATGATGAACCGTATTCTCTATTAGCTCTTTTTACTTTTCCTCCAAAATTATTTACTATTAACTGGTGTCCATAACAAATTCCCAAAAGAGGTTTTTTCATTTCAAAAATCTCTTTTGTAGGTAATGGAGCATCTGAATTGAAAACACTAGAAGGCCCTCCTGAGAAAATTATTCCTTTTGGTTCTAATTTTTTTAATTCATCTATTGAAATGTCATATGGAACTAGTTCTGCATAAACAGAAAATTCTCTAATTCTCCTACAAATTAGGTGACTATACTGAGATCCAAAGTCCAATACAACTATTTTATCCATAAGATCACGTGTTTGAATTTTCAATCATTCTAGAAAGAGACCAAGTGGCTGTATTGATAATTTCATTTACTCTTTCTTGATTTCGGTAATTTTTTATAATAATTTCCCTAATATTGGAACCATTTTTGTTTACAATACAATCTATTATGGATTCTTTTTGCAATCTTCCACTTTGTGCTTCTTCTAAATCTTTTTTTTTCATTCCGCCAATTATTCTATCTATGAAAAATGTTTTGAAAGGCGGTGTTTCATCATTTAACCCAACACTTTCGTCTAAAACTATGGAAACTTGTTCAGAAGTAACATATGCATTTGCTATTACCGGGCCGTCATCTCCTTTTGTAATGGGGATTGAATAATCTGATTTTGTTGATTTTGATGTAGTACCAAGAGAGGATGCTTTTGTAAAACTTGACTGTTTAATAATTAGATTTAAAACTCTCAGATTTTTCTCAAGATTTTCAATTTTTACTTTATGTTGTTCAATTTGTGTGGTAATTTGGTCTTTCAAGTCTAGAATATCTTTAATTTGTTCCTCAGTAAACTCCATAATTAACATCATAAAGTTACTGTATTAAAACGCATTCTCTTAAGAAACAATGTTTTTAATGTATTTGTAAGGAATTTTTTTGAATCCCTTAATTTGTTTTGACGTAGTATAAAGATCCAAAGAATTTTTGGTGGCAAGCCATTCTAATAGTTTTTTTCCTTTCCTAAGTTTTTTTAACTTTATTTTCTTGTTTGAAATTTTTGTTTTAGAATATTTTCCAATATTTGGTCCAAAATCCATTCCAAATAAAATTATTTTTTTTGCTTTTAGGTAACGCGCAAGAAAAACACATCTATCACCATCAGTAAAACCACCAAAATTGTATATTTTTCGAAATGGTTTACCTTGCGTTGTTCCTATACAATTTCTAAATTCTTTAGCCAGTGATAATTTTTCTGAATTATCTCCATGTGCATGAACAACAAATACAGTTTTTGTTTTTCCTAGTTTTTTTAAAGATTTAATGTCTCCATCAAGATCCGTTATGACTACATCAGGTCTTATTTTGTTCTCAACTATTGCTTTGATAGCACTATCAGCCACAATTTTTGTTATTTTATCATATTTTTTCAATATTGAAATAGAATTACTAAGAGATGGTCCTGCACCAATTACAAAAACTATTTTGTTTTGAATAAGTTTTCTTAAATTTTTTAGAGAGTAATTGTTTTTTAGAATTAAACTCAATTGTTTTGCTGATTCAAAATCCTCAAACTTACTATAACCAAATTCCTGTAATATTTCCAAATATCTAGAATTCCATCCATTAATTGTCATATGACTCAAATTGCCAATCCTAATCATAAATCATGTGAATAAACTAGGTTCTGTGAAAGTGGGGGGAACAAATCCTGTAAGAATTATGGGAATAATTAACACAAGTCCTGAATCCTTTTATAAAAAATCGATAAAGACAAAGAAAAATGAAATTGTAGATGCAATTCGAAAAATGGACCAAGATGGTGCAGACTTTGTTGATATTGGAGGAATGTCAACTGCGCCATATCTTAGTACCTTGGTTTCTGAAAAAATAGAAAAAAAACGCATTATTGAGGCTATAAAAATAATTCAAAAGGTCTCAAACCTTCCCATATCCGTGGATACATGTAGAGCAAGTGTAGCTAAACAAACTTTAGAATATGGAGTAGAAATCATCAATGATATTTCAGGATTAAAGTATGACAAAAATATGTTAAAAGTAATCAAAGAATTCCAACCATCCCTTATTTTGTCTGCATTTAGTAAGAAAACTGTTAGTGGGAATCTTTTAAGGGAAACAAAAGAACTTCTAAAACATAGTTTACAACTTGCAAAATCAGCAGGAGTTCCAACAAAAAAAATTGTTCTTGATCCTGCGATCGGTTTTTTTAGAAAATCAGGAAAAGGTCAGTTCTTTACAAAAATTAATTCAGATTGGGTAAAAAGAGATCTTTTAATTTTACAAAATCTCAAGTCCATAAAATTAGGACTTCCAATAATGGTTTCAGTCTCTAACAAATCATTTATTGGAAAATTATTGAAAAAAAATCATTCTGATAGAATTTACGGTTCTTTAGCAGCTGAGTTATTTTCTGTAATTAACGGTGCAGATGTTATTCGTACACACAATGTAGGACAGATCAAGGATGCACTTGTAATTGCGGAAAGATTAGCTCAAAAAAAAACAGGAAAGGCTTATAATACTTCATAAATCATGACTATAGGTTTCATTGGAGTTCAAGGAAGGTCTAACCTTTGACGACGTACTCTTAGTCCCTAAATTTTCTGATATCACTAGTCGTTCTCAAACTAACTTAGAAACAAAACTTTCTAAGAATATTTCTCTGAATATTCCGTTAATTAGTGCAAACATGGACACAGTTACCGAATCCTCAATGGCATTGGTCATGGCTCAACAAGGAGGTCTTGGAATAATTCATAGATTTTTAACAATTGAGGAGGAAACAAATCAAATTCTAAAAGTGAAGCGTTCAGGAAGCGTAATGATTGAAAACCCATACTTTATTGGACCAGATAAGACAGTAAATGACGCAATAAGCTATATGGGCAAAAAAGGTGTGCATGGTCTCTTAGTAATGGATTCTGAATTAAAACTAGTAGGAATATTAACACGTCGAGATGTAGTGTTTGAGTCAGAATCAAATCAGCTAGTGAAGGATATAATGACTAAAGACGTCATAACAGCAAAACTAGGAATTAATTTGGATGAAGCTAAACAAATTCTACATAAACACAGAATAGAAAAACTACCATTGACTGATGATTCTGGTCTTGTTAAAGGCCTCATTACAAGCAAAGACATCACAAATATTGAAAACTTCCCACAAGCATCAAAGGATAAAAAAGGACGTCCTCTAGTTGGAGCTGCAGTAGGAGTAAAAGGAGACTTTATGGATAGAACTGAATCACTCCTTGAAGCAGGAGCTGATGTTATAGTTGTTGATATTGCACATGGGCATAGTGAGAATGCAGTAAACACCGTTCGCCACATAAAAAAAGCATTTCCAAATTCGGAATTGATAGCAGGAAACGTTGCAACAGCTTCAGGAGCAGAAGATTTAATCAAAGCAGGAGTAGATGCTGTAAAAGTTGGAGTTGGTTCTGGTTCAATTTGTATTACAAGAATTGTTACAGGTTCAGGAGTACCTCAATTAACAGCAGTTCTTGATTGTGCAAAGGTTGGGAAAAAGCATGATGTACCAATAATTTCTGATGGTGGTATCAGGACATCTGGAGATATTACAAAGGCTCTGGCTGCAGGTTCTTCTTCAGTAATGGTTGGAAGTATTTTAGGTGGAACCGATGAAAGCCCTGGTTCCTTTATGACAAGAAATGGGAAACGATTCAAAATTTATCGTGGTATGGCCTCATTTTACGCCTCTTTAGGCCGTAAATCAAAAGAAAATGGTAAAGTATCATTTGAAGATGATCTTAATGATTATGTTGCAGAGGGAGTTGATGCGATGGTTCCCTACAAAGGAACTGTAACTGATATCTTAAAGCAACTGACGGGAGGAATTAGATCTGGATTAAGTTATTGTGGTGCCCATACTATTAAACAAATGCAAGAAAATGCTGAGTTTATTAAAATGTCACATGCGGGCTATGCTGAGAGTCAACCCCATGATGTTTCTCTAATGTAGTTAGTTTTTTATTTATCATTTTAAATCTCTATTTTATGTATAGTAAGAGAACTGTAATTGGAATTGGTGTTGGATCAGTAATTATAGCAATTGGTGTTATTGCATTAGTAACCTCATTTGGACTTCAAACCATTAACGTTGATGATACATACGGTATAGGTGAAAAAACCACTTACAGTCTAACTGCGCCGAAACATGCTACCCAATTTATCAATATTACAGGTAATTCATTTACCATAGACCTAAAATCTCCTGGTGCAGGTTTACAAATACCTGAAACAGATCATAAAAATAATGTAGATATTGAATGGGTACATCTAGAAGAAGGAAGAAGTATTTTGAAAATTCGTAATACAGGTGACTCCGAGTTACATGTAACAGGAACTATGCAAGCTCTGACAGATCCCATACTGCTAATGTATCATGTAGTTGTAATTATTACAGGCATTGTAATTTTAGGATTTAGCTCAGCATTTAGTTTGAGAAAACCCAGTGGTTTTTAATTTTGCTCACCGCTTGGGTAAGAACCTAAAATTTTTAAAAACGTAGTTTTTTCTTTAATTTTACTCAACATTTCTTTGACTTTGGAATTATTTTCATGTCCTTCAAAGTCTACAAAAAAATTGTATTCCCAAGTAGTGTTTTTTTTTGGTCTTGACTCAATTTTAGTCAAATTTATCTCATAGTCATAAATTTTTTGTATTATATGATGTAAAGCGCCTGGTTCATGTTTAATTGAAAAAATTATCGATGTCTTATCATTTTTTGATTCCGATGTTTTCTTTTTTGATAAAATTAAGAACCTAGTAAAATTATTTCTGTTATCTTCTATTCCTTCTTTGATTATAGGCACTTGGAAAATTTCTGATGCTCTATTACTGGCAATACAAGCAATGTTATTTTTCTTGAAATCTTTGATTATTTTGACACTACCTGCTGTATCATAGGTAGGTACTGTCTTCCAATTATTTTCTTGAATAAATTCCCTGCATTGTCCTAATGCTTGAGGATGGGAATATACAGTATCAATTTTTTCAATGGAATCAAAACCTATTAGACAATGTATAATCCTATGATAAATTTCTCCTACCGCTTGAAGATTTGTTGAGTAAAGAAGATCGTAGCTTTCTCCAACACTTCCTTCAATAGAATTTTCTACTGGTAAAATAGAATAATCGGTTTTATCATTCTCAGTATATTCTAATACATCTGAAAAAGTTAGTAGAGGTATAGTTTCTATCTTTTTATCAAAAAATGAAAGTGCTGCTGCTTCACTATATGCACCTGATTCGCCTTGAAACGATACACTAGTCATACTTACCTACTCAGTTTTACAAAATCATTTTTACCAAAATTACTGGATAATTTTCGTTCATCAATCCAATTGCATTCTACACATTTGATTGCATCATTTTTTTGAATGACATTGCCTCCACATTTTCTACATCTAGTAAACAATACTCCCAATTCTGGTTCACTTATTGTTGCATGATTTGTTCCGTTTAGTTGGCTAGTAATTTTCAAAGCAACAATATCGCCTTGTAATGCAACATTTTTTTTTCTTAGATTTCTAGTTGGACAAATACATTCTATGTGAGCACTTGTTGGTTTATTGTTAATGTATTCAATAGAGACAGCCATTATTGATGACATTACTGCTACTACTTCACCGATTATCAAGTCGTTTACATTAGGTGTCATTAGCAATTTGGCATATCGTACTTTTGCTACACGATTTTTCTTATCAATTTCGATAGTTCCAATAACTGTAGATCTTACACTATGACCGTCATCAAAAGTATTTGTTCCAGATTCATATTCTTCAATAATCGCAATTTTTTCTCCTGGTAAAGTAACATCGCTAGACAATGGCCTGCTTTTTTTATTGATGATTATAATTGTTTATAACTAATAATCTAAAAATTTAGGAGAGATTGGGACATAATCTGGAAATTTGTTTAATACTTTTTTCATTCTCATTCAATTGTGAAACATGTATTTTTTAAAATAAAATTTGAGGATGTTTAAGTTGAAAAAAATATCTGATAACTTCATCATGAAAATCGGAGAGAGAATTTTACATAAAAATAAAGGAGACCATAAAATCGTGCGTTGTCCTATTTGTAATAGGGAAATAGAACCTTATTGGGAACCCCGGTATAATGGTGTGAGGGCATCTTGTTCAGTTTGTGGAACAAATTGGCAAGAATCTTAAAAATTAACAATTACAACCAATGTGGAATTTGTAAAAATCCATCAATGTTTTCATTTCTTAATATTTTTAAAAGTGCAGTACATTGTGGTGTAGATAAAACTGGCACATCAAATTGATTGTCTATTGAAATTCTAGGACATGCTACTTGAATGAAAGCATCAATTCCTTTAAGATTTTTCAATCTTTCATTAGTAATATCAGTGAGTGCAAACAATTGAACATCTTTTCCTTCTTTTTCTAATTCTGTCTTGAATTTGAGTGCTGTTAACTTTGATAGCTGACCTTCTTTGAGACCAACAATTATTCCAAAAGTTTTTGCTTCTGCTGCTTTGTAAATTGCTAAGGTAGCTTTTCTTTGTAATTTTTTTGCAAAATCGGTAACTTCCCGGATTTCATTAAAGTAGGGATCAAGTAAGTAAGTTGGTTTATTTGTTGATAAAGCAAGTCCAGCTGCATGAAAGTTACTTTGTCCTAGGAATACATTAGCATCAACTAGATCTTGAATTTCTGTTGCAGGATAAAATTCACAACCAAAAATTTGTCCATCATTGAGTTGTCCTTTACCCTTACCAACAATGACAGTTATTTCTCCTGCTTCAAGTATTTTTTTTACTGCATTAATTTGTGGTAGATGTTGACTGTCAGTAGTCAATGAAATTTTTTTTCCTTTTAAAATTTCTACACTTTTTTTTGCAACTTTTTCAAAAGATATATCATCAAATGCATCAATCATAATAACATTCTTTTCAATCTCTTCTAAACTTACTGTGTGACCAATATTAAAAAGAAGACTTGTTCCCAAAGTTTTAGCACCATTTGAATTTAGATCACAAGAACCCCACGTAGTGTCTGCCATAACAAAAGCTGGAATCCCAAATCTTTTCATTATATTTAAGGCAGTTTGTTGAACCTTAGGCACTAATCCATCTGGTCCATTGAGCGCAACTGAAACAGGTTTTCTTTTCTTAATTTCTTGGAAAATTTTTTCTTCATCGATTATAATCATTTATGCCAAACTCAAACTTGATGTTTTTTAATTTAAACCACGCGATAACTAAAAATTCTAAGGCAATAATAATTCTAGACATGAAAGCAAAAACAATCCTAAACATTGGTTTTGATGATACTGATTCTAAAAAGGCAATGTGTACTACTTTTCTAGCCTACAAAGTTGTAAATTCGATTAAAAAAGAAGGAGTGGAATTTCTTGACTTTCCTCACTTGATTAGGTTTAATCCAAATATTCCATGGAAAACACGAGGAAATGGAGCAATATCTATTTCCATCAGAACTAACAAACCTAAAAAAATTAAAAAAATTGTAAAAAAACTAGTCACTAGATATTCAGATATTAAAGGAGGAGCTAATCCTGGCCTAGTTTTTTATGAAAAAGAAAAACCAGAAAAAAACTTTTCTGAATTTAGCGAATCAGCTCTCTGTAAACTAATCAGTAGAAAAAATGCAAAAAACTTTGCTTCAAAAAATAAAATTGAAACACTTAGTCTTGGAAATGGACAAGGTATAGTTGGTGCAATTGGAGCAATTGGATACAAATTCAATGATCATACGTTTGAGCTATTAACTTATAGAACCAAATCACAATTTGGAAAAAAACGAGAAATTGATAAAGAAAGTGTTCGACTTATGCAAGAAAAAACCTTTCCATTTACTTTTAACAGTTATGATACAAATAAAAACAAAATTCTAATCACTCCTCATGGTCCTGATCCAGTTTTTTATGGAATTCGTGGAGAAAACCCAAAATCAGTAATAAATGCTTCAAGATTAATCGAGACAAAAGAAAAATTAGAAGGTTACATGACATTCAAAACTAATCAGGGTACTTCAGATCATCTAAAAAATGAAATTGACGTTAATGACTTTAAACCATTTACCTCAGGTACAATCAAAGGCATTGTTTCTGAAAAACCCTGCATGAAACAAGGAAAACATGTATTTTTTTCAATTAAGACCAATAATAGAGAAATATTATGTGCTGTTTATCGTCCTACAAAAATTACTTCCACTGTTATGGAATTAAAACAAGGCGATAAAATTCTAGTTGGGGGAGGAGTTCGAAAGGCATCAAAAAAACATAAGAGAATTTTAAATGTAGAATTTATCAAAGTCTTAAAATTAGTCACTGAATTCAAATTAGTTAATCCATTATGCACAAAATGTAAAAAAAGAATGAAATCAAAGGGAAAAAATCAAGGTTACCAATGTGTAAAATGTGGTAAAAAAACAAAAAATAAAAAAATTCTAAAAGTAAACCGTGATATAAAACAAAAACTCTATCTTCCAGATATTTCGGCTCATCGACATTTAACTCGTCCAATGCAACGGATGGGAATATCCAACAAAATACGTAAATTTGATAATAGAACACGCTGGATTCAAGTTTTTTAAAATTTACTAGTAGCGGGGAGTAGATTTGAACTACTGATTTGCGGGTTTCTCATCTTAGATGATTATGAGCCCGCCGGGATGACTTAGCCCTAAAGCAGTCTGACTTCCCCACCCCGCTACGTCAAAGGAAGTTTGAATGTGATATATACGCTTTATCACATCTTGGAAATGATTAAAAGTATTTGAAAAGATTTTCGGATATGGATAAGAGATTAAGAATTGCTGGAATCATTGGAGCTCTTGCAATTTCTGTAATAATTTTAACTTCTCCATCTGAACCTATTCCAATTCCTAAACCTCACCAACAAGAAACGGGTTCTGATGCAGTAGAAATTTTGGCAACAAATTTAAAAAAACCTTGGGCATTTGATTTTGCAGATGAAAGAATTTTCATCACAGAAAGAACTGGTACGGTAAGAGTTCTACAATCAAATATTTTAGTTGAGAAACCATTAGTTACTTTCCGAACAGCAGATGTTTTTGGAGGAGGTTTACTGGGTATTGCAGTACATCCAGAATTTGAAAAAAATCACTTCATCTATGTATATTATACCTATGAAGAAGATGATAAACTATGGAACAAAGTTTATAGAATTAAAGAATTTGAAAATAAATTTCAAGACGGGCAAAACATCATAGATAAAATTCCAGGTTCTAAGTTTAGTAATGGTGGAGTACTAAAATTTGGACCTGATGATAAACTCTATGTTGGGACAGGAGCAGGATCAGACTCTTCTCACTCTTCACAAGAATTACAGTCACTGGCAGGAAAAATTTTAAGATTAAATGACGATGGTTCGATCCCGTCTGATAATCCATTTCCAGACTCTCCAGTTTTCTCCTATGGTCATAGTAACCCACAAGGAATCGCTTGGGACGAATTAGGTAACATGTATGTCACTGAATTAGGACCTTCAAAAAATGACGAAATTAATTTGATTATAGCAGGTCAGAATTATGGTTGGCCTGACCAACAATGTTCGGGTGATACTAGATTTGTAGATTCCTTGACTTGTTATGATCCAAAAATTGAACCGGGTGGGATTATTTTTTACCAAGGAGACAAATTTGACTTCAAAAATAATATGATCATGGCAGCGATGGGTCCTCAAAATCTTGACCAATTGGAAATAAACGAAGATGGTTTGAAATCACAAACGAGAATATTGACTGGCCTTGGTAGAATAAGAGATGTAAATGAGGGACCAGACGGTTATCTTTACCTTATAACATCAAATACTGATGGTAGATCCTTTCCAGATAAGAATGACGATAAATTGGTGAGAATTTTAAAGTGAAAGATTCTTCAATCCCAAAATTTTTTGAAAAGGATAGGAATGAACGATTAGAGATTATTAGAAAATTTTCAGACTTGTCAAAAGAAGATTTAGATCTTATTGAAAATTCAATTGGAGGAATTTCTTTTGATGTAGCAGATAAAATGATTGAAAATGCTATTGGTACATTTTCTTTACCGTTGGGAATTGCTACAAACTTTCGTATTAATGAAAAAGATTATCTTTTGCCAATGGTAATTGAAGAACCATCAGTTGTTGCAGCTGCATCAAAAGGAGCTAAAATTGCACGGAGTCATGGTGGTTTTACTGCAAAAGTTCATGAATCATTTAGTATTGGTCAAATTCAAGTAGTAGACGTTGATGTAAAATCTGCAATCCCAAAGATTAACCAATCATCCAAAGAAATTTTAGATTTAGCAAATTCAAAAAGTAAAACTCTTCCCAAATTAGGAAAAGGAGCTAAAGAAGTTAACTGTAGAGAAATTTCTACAGATTCAGGACCAATGTTAATTGTTGAATTACTTATTGATACTGGTGATGCTATGGGTGCAAATGTCACTAATACAATGTGTGAAGCAGTAGCTCCACTTGTGGAAAAAATTACGGGCGGTAACGTACTTCTTAGAATTTTATCTAATTATGCAACAAGAAGAATTGTAACTGCAACAGCAATTTTTGATAAAGAACAGCTAGGTGGAGAAAAAATTGTAGAAAACATCATTTTAGCATATCAGTTTGCATCTAATGATGAATATAGAGCAGTAACTCACAACAAAGGAATCATGAATGGAATAATTGCAGTTGCAAATGCCACAGGTCAGGATAGTCGTGCAATAGAAGCAGCTGCTAATGCTTATGCTGCAAAAAATGGACGTTATAGTTCCTTAACTAAATGGACCAAAGACGAAAATGATAATTTAGTTGGTAAAATCGAATTACCTTTAGCTGTTGGGATTGTAGGAGGAATAATTAACGTTCATCCTATTGCAAAATTATGTATTAAAATTCTTAATGTGAAATCTGCAAATGAACTTGCTTGTATAATGGCTGCAGCAGGCTTGGCTCAGAACCTTAGTGCATTGAGGGCTTTAGCATCAGAGGGAATTCAGAAAGGACATATGAAACTTCACGCTAGAAACCTAGCGTCTGCTGCGGGAGCAAAATCTGAACAGGTTGACAAAATTGTACAAAAGATGGTTCAGGAAAATAATATCTCACTGAATAGAGCAAAAGAGTTACTCAACCAAATTTAAACACCAAATTATATAGCAGATTGTTTAGAGAATCAGGCAATGTCACAAATAAAATTTGCAATTCCAAAAGGAAGTCTAGAAGAAGCTACTTTCCAGATTCTAGAAAAAGCTTGGACAAAGGTAACTCGTAAGAGTCGTACTTATAGAGTATCACTAGATGATCCGCAAATCAAAGTAAAAATGGTAAGACCGCAAGAAATTCCTAATTTAGTTAATGCAGGACTCTATGATGTTGGTATTACTGGAAATGACTGGGTTGATGAAACAAAAGCAACAGTAGAATCTATTTTAGATCTTGAATATGGAAGAATTAAACTAGTTTTTGCAATACCTGAAAGTTTTCACTTCAAAAATCTTGATGCAATGATTGCTGCATATGCTAAGAAAAAAAAAGTACTAAGAATTTCAAGTGAATATCTTACAACTACTTCAAAATACATCAAAGCATGCAAAGCTTACAAAAAACTTTATGGTTCAAAAGAACCCATGATTGTTACTCCTTGGTTAAAACTTGGAAAAAACAAAAATGTTCAAATTTACCTTTCATTTGGCGCAACTGAAGCTAAACCTCCAGAAGATGTGGATGCAATTATGGATGTGACAGAATCTGGAACCACACTAAGACAAAATCAGCTAAAGATAATCGATCAAGTTTTAGAGTCGACTGCGCACTTGATTGCAAATAAAGACTCACTTAAAGACAAGAAAAAACGAGAAAAAATCTACGATATTGTCACATTGTTACGAGGTGCAGTACTTGGAAGAAAAAATCTCCACATTTTCCTGAATGTAAAGGAAAATAATTTACAACGACTATTGAAGGAAATTCCGTCACTCAAAAGACCTACGATTAGTCCTTTGAGTCAAAAAGGATGGTATGGAGTAAATACTATAATTCCAAAGTCTGAATTTCATCGGTTAGTGCCTAAATTGCGTAAATTTGCACAGGGATTAGTGGTTCATGAACCAAGACAAATTCTGCCACTTGAGGAGATAAAACGTGACGAGGAAAATTGATGAAAATCATTTCTGTTCGCAATATAGATAATTTTGCCGAGTCAGTAAGACCAAAACCTTCCAAACAAAACAAAAAGACCGTCGAATCCATCATTACAGACGTACAAAAAAGAGGAGATATTGCAGTAAAGCAATATGAAAAAAAATTTGGAGGAGTTAAACTTGGCACTTTGCAAATTACAAAAAACGAAAGAAAACGTGCCTATTCTAAGGTTAAACCCGAAGAACTAGCAGCAATAAAAATGGTAAAACAAAGACTAACTAAAACTGAAACTGCGATAAAAAATCAACTAAAACAAGTTTCAACTAATATTGATGGAATTAAAATAAAAAAATCGTTTTCAGCAATTGGAAGTGTTGGGTGTTACGTACCAGGAGGTCTAGCACATTATCCAACAACTCTTGTAATGTCAGTTATTCCAGCAAAAGTAGCTGGTGTCAAAAGAATTATTGTTGTATCTCCACCAAACAAACAAGGAAAAATTGATCCACTTACTCTAGTTGCAGCTGATATTTGTGGAGTTGATGAATTTTACAAAACAGGAGGTGCTCAAGCCATAGCAGCACTTTGTTATGGTACAAAATCAATTCCTAAAGTTGATAAAATTGTAGGTCCAGGAGGATCAATTGTTACTATTGCTAAATATATTGTATCTGAAACAACATCAATTGATATGAATGCAGGTCCCACTGAACTTGGAATTATTGCAGATAATTCAGCCGATTTTGATTTAATAATAGCAGATCTCTTTTCTCAAGCTGAACACAGTGAAGATTCATTTTGTTATGTTATTACAACATCTGCAAAATTTGCAAAGAGACTTAATCAACAACTTAACATAAAAATTAAAAATGCAAAACGAAAAAAAATTATTCAAAAAAGTTTGAAAAAAAATGGTTTCATAGCATTATGTAAAACTGAAAATGATGCTATTTACTTGGCAAATAAATTGGCTCCAGAACACTTGGAAATAATGACTAAAACACCACAAAGATTAGCTGATAAAATAAAAACAGCAGGATTAATTCTGATTGGAAAAAATACTCCATCAGCAGCTAGTGATTACTTGTTTGGATCTAATCACATACTTCCAACAAGTGGTTTTGGAAAAGTAAGAGGCTCACTTTCTGTAATGGATTTTTTAAAATTACGAACAGAAGTGGAATCTTCTCAAAAATCACTTCGTAAAATTTCAAAATTCATGAAGGCACTTTCTGAATCAGAAGGACTTACAAATCACTTTGAATCGGTAAGGAAAAGACTTTGAAAAAAGGTTGGTTTGAAGCAAAAATAAGAGAACTATCTGGTCTTAGAGGATATCAGAAACCAGAAAAACACTCTGGAGTATTGAAACTTGATTCAAATGAAAATTTGGTAATTAACAAACAATTTCAGCGTGACCTCATTGATGGTGCAAAAAAAAATTGTGATGTTAGAGAATACCCACTTGGTGATACTGAAAAACTAATTGATGCATTATCAAAATATCTTAAAGTTCCATCCTCAATGATTGGTGTTGGAAATGGATCAGATCAAATTCTTGATCTAATCCTAGTTAATTTTCTAAATAAAAGAACAAAAATTCTGACATCAGAACCTACTTTTGGTTTTTTTGAGGAACGATGCAAGCTGTACTCTATTCCAACAATGAAAATTCCATTTACGAAGGATATGACCCTAGATTTGAACAAATTTCTTTCAAAAACAAAAAACGCTAATTTACTTTATTTGGATTCTCCAAATAATCCAACAGGATTTCAATTTTCAAAAAATGATTTACTAAAACTCATCAAAGAGTTTGATGGACCTGTAATAATTGATGAAGCATACGCTGATTTTGGTGATTATTCTTTAGTTGGTTTTACAAAAAAGCTTGAGAACTTAATTGTAGTTAGAACCTTTTCAAAGGAATTCGGACTAGCAGGCATGCGTCTTGGTTATTTTATTGCAAATAAAAACCTCATTGATGTGTTTAGTAGAGTAATTCAATATCCGTATCCACTAAACACTCTTGCAATAGAATCTGGAATATTAGCACTACAAAAAGCAAATCAAATTTCTACTATTGCAAAACAAATTAAAAAAGAACGACAGAGAATAATTGATAATCTTCGCCAAAGCGGTGCGTTTGATGTTTTTAACTCAAAAGCAAATTTTGTGCTCTTTGATGCTAAAGGAGCTGATAGAAGAATCTATACTGCATTGATAGAACAAGGAATATCCATTAGAAAACTTGGGAAGATTGGAAAGCACAAAGGATGTTTACGAGTAACAGTTGGTACCAAAGAAATGAATTCTAAATTCCTTCTTGCAATTCGTGATTTATTGAGGTGAATAATCAAATGCAAGAAGAGAAGGGAATTTATTTTCAAGACGACATTGATGAAAAAATCAAAGACATTGATTCGATAATTTTTGATTGTGATGGAGTTTTGATTGATATAACTAATTCTTATGATATGGCTATTCAAAGAACTACGGAATACATTCTAAAGGAGATTGCAAATATTTTAAAATTTGATCCTGTAACTTCAGAAATTATTGATGGGTTTAAATCAACAGGAGGATTCAATGATGAAGTAGATCTTACATATGCTGCAATTTTGTCACTTGCAGCAGCAAATAAGCTAAACAAACGTGGAAAAAATTTTGTCATTGAAGTAATTAAAAATTCTGATCAATCAGGAATTGAATCTGTAGAAAAATACCTTGATAGCATTAAAGTAGATATTTCTGATCTAAAAAAGAAATTAAATTATCCTGGTCGTCATTCGGATAACTTACTTTATTCTATTTTTGATCAAATTTTTTATGGACCTGATCTTTACAACAAGCTGTTCAAGAAAAAATCAAAATTTACAGACCAAGGCTTGATTGATAATGATATTGTCTTAATAAAACAAGAAATGCTGGATTCTTTGAAAAAAAAATTTCTTAATAAAATTGCAATTGTATCTGGTAGAGGAATAGAATCAATTCGATATTCACTTAAAGAAGACTTGGAAAAATTTGATTTAAAAAATTCTGTTTTTTTAGAGGATGAAGATCGTTCTCTTGCAAAACCTAATCCTGATTCACTTATTAGATCAATTCGTGGACTTGAATCATCACACTGTTTGTATGTAGGTGATTCAATCGAGGACTTTATCATGGCTCAAAAGGCATCAGAAAGAGGTAACAAAACAACTTTTTGTGGAATATTTGGAACAGGTAAACTTCCTGAACAAAGAAAGAAACTATTTCAAGACAATAAAGTTTCAATGATAATAGAATCAATTGATTTACTTCCGAAGGCATTAAATCTGGTTTAAAGGTAATTTGACTTTCTAGGGATTAAGATGAACCAAAGAACAAGCAAAATAAATCGTTCCACAAAGGAAAC
>Ga0209980_10000149_pt1 | contig 34883 bp, 38 predicted proteins | sample CR02metaG_FD_183611 | JGI IMG/M metagenome (GOLD analysis project Ga0209980, IMG submission 183611) | Deep subsurface microbial communities from Mariana Trench to uncover new lineages of life (NeLLi) - CR02 metaG (SPAdes) (version 2) | ecosystem: Environmental > Aquatic > Marine > Ocean trench...
TTTTTGACCCCACCCTACCGGCTGAAATCGGCCAAACCTATCAAGAAATTTGGCTTTTTCCCGCTTTTATGCTACAAAGGCTATTTTTTCCGCATTTTATGGAAAGTATTGGATTTTGAGGCGTTTTTAATTTATAAATTGGTACTGCAAACCCGTATCCAACAGGAATTGGCGGTTCCGGTCTGTTCCGGGCCATAGGTCGGACACATCAGTCCACCTACCGGGACGGAACAGCATTTGTCCCGGCGCTTGCCATTCACCTTTTCCCTGATTTCCTCCATGAAACCAGCCCGTTTCGGACGTCGTTATATTGCGTTTTTGCTGGATATTGTGTTGTTGGAAATACTGGGTACTTTAGTCACGGTGCCGCTGGTCCATCAATCGGAATTGGATCTGGTGCAGACTTTGATCCGATGGGCGGCTACGGGCCGGATCAGCGCGGATGGTGCGCAACTGGTGGCGCTGTACAGCCTGATGACGGGTCTGGTGTGGAGCCTGTATTTTGTTGGATTCACCGCCGCCTGCGGCCAGACTCCGGGAAAAAAAATCCTGGGCCTTTGGGTCACGGATGAAGACGGAGGGCCGGTGAGCTGGGGAGCCGCATCGATCCGGTTTTTCATCGGTTATCCCGTATCGCTCCTGCCGTTGGGCCTGGGATTTTATTGGGCGCTGGTGGATCGCAACAATCAAACCTGGCACGATAAAATTGCCGGGACCCGGGTCATCGGACCCGCGACCTCATAAACCTTCATTTATCAGGAATAGGATCCAATGAAAAAAACGTATTTGCTGGCCCCGGGGCCGACCCCGGTTCCCGAAATCGTCAATCTGGAAATGGCCGCGCCGATGGTGCACCATCGCACGCCGCAATTCAGTAAAATTTTCGCGGAAGCGGCGGAAAACGCCAAGTACTTGTTCCAAACCCAACAGGACGTCCTTATTCTCGCGTCCACCGGCACCGGAGGAATGGAAAGTTGTATCACCAACCTGTTCTCACCGGGGGACAAGGTCCTGGTCGTCAATAGCGGAAAGTTCGGGGAACGCTGGGGCAAAATCAGCGAATCCTACGGCCTCGCACCCATCTGGCTGAACGTCGAATGGGGACAGGCGGTGGACCCGGCGGAAGTCAAAGCCATGCTGGACAAGGACAGGGATATCCGGGCCATCCTGGTGCAGGCCAGCGAAACCTCCACCACCGTGAGCCATCCCATCGAAGCCTTGTCGAAGCTGACCCGCGACCGCGACGATATTCTGCTGGTGGTGGACGGCATCACCGGTGTCGGCGTGTTCCCCCTGCCGATGGATGAGTGGGGGATCGACGCCATGATCACCGGTTCGCAAAAGGCGCTGGAGTTGCCGCCGGGCCTGGCGCTGGTGGCGCTCAGTGAAAAGGCCTGGAAATTCGCCGACCAGTCCCAGTGCCCGCATTTTTATTTCGACCTCAAAAAGGAACGAAAAAATATGGGCAACCAGACCACGGCCTACACGCCGGCGGTGTCTCTGGTGATCGGTTTGCGGGCGGTGCTCAAAAGTATCAAGGAAGAAGGACTGGAGAACGTCCACAAACGCCACAACCGGCTGGCGCGGGCGACCCGCGCGGGGGCGAAGGCGCTGGGACTGAAGATGATCGCCCCCGACGCCCCGGCGGACAGCGCCACCGGCGTGTTTTTACCGGAAGGAATCGACGGCGGTAAAATCGTCAAAAGCCTGCGCGATGATTTTGGGGTGACTCTGGCCGGCGGACAGGATCAGTGGAAAGGCAAAATCATCCGCATCGCGCATCTCGGTTATGTCGATACATTCGATACCATCATCGCTATTTCGGCCATTGAAATGGCGCTCAAAAAATTCGGCCACCCCGTGGAGTTGGGCAAAGGGGTGGCCGCGGCGCAGGAAATTTTACTCGAAGCGTATTGAAGGGTCGCCGGCCGGGAAACGGCCAGCCACCGTTTGAGATTATAAACACAACCCAATTCAATTTTTTGGAGTTTGGAACAAATGAAAATTCTGGTCAGTGACAATCTATCCAAACGGGGCGTTGAGATTTTACAGAAAGAAAGCGGGATTGATGTCGATGTCAAAACCGGCCTGCCGAAAGAAGAGTTAATCAAGATCATCCCGGAATACGACGGGCTGATTGTGCGGAGCGCGACCAAGGTCACCGCCGAGGTAATCCAGGCGGCGGACAACCTGAAGGTGGTGGGCCGCGCCGGGGTCGGCGTGGACAATATCGACCTGGACGCCGCCGGTAAAAAGGGCATCATCGTCATGAACGCGCCGGACGGCAACATGATCACCACCGCGGAGCATGCCATGGCGTTGATGCTGAGCATGTCCCGCAACATCCCGGCGGCGAACGTTTCGCTCAAGCAGGAAAAAAAATGGTCTCCCAAAGCGTTTATGGGGGTCGAGCTGTACGGCAAAACCCTGGGCATTATCGGGCTGGGCCGCATCGGTTCGGTGATGGCGGAGCGGGCCAAGGGATTTGCCATGAAAGTGGTGGCGTACGATCCGTTTGTGGCCCCGGAACAGGCGGAGAAGATCGGGGTGGAGATGGTGGAGCTGACGGAATTGCTCCAGCGCGCTGATTTCATCAGTCTGCATTCGCCGAAAGTGGGCGACAAACCCCTTCTGGGCAAGAAAGAATTGAATTCCGTCAAGCCCGGGGTCCGCATCATCAATTGCGCGCGCGGGGAATTGATCGACGAGGAGGCCCTGATCCAGGCCATCAAAGACGGCAAGGTGGCGCAGGCGGCGCTGGACGTCTTCTCCAAGGAACCGCTGGACCCGGCCAGCCCGTTGCTGGGAGTGCCGGAGATCATCTGCACGCCGCATCTGGGCGCCTCGACCGGTGAAGCGCAGGACAAGGTGGCTATCGCCATTTGCGATCAATTGATCGATTTTCTGAAGTACGGAAGCATTCGCAATGCGGTGAACATGCCCTCGATCGACGAAGAAACGCTGAAACAGATCAAACCGTTTCTGGAACTGGCCCAGAACCTGGGACAACTGGCTTCGCAGTTGACCGAGGGTCCGCTGACCCGGGTCAAGGTTCAGTACAACGGGGAGGTGGCGAACCTCAACGTTCAACCCATCACTATCTGCGTGCTGAAGGGCCTGCTGACCCGCGCCATCGAAGGGGTCAACATGGTCAATGCGCCGTTCATCGCCAAGGAGCGGGGCATCGAGGTGCAGGAATTGAAGAGCAACGAGATCAAAGACTACACCAGCACCATCCAGGTGGAGGTGGTGACGAAAGAGGGCACCCGCGATATCACCGGCAGTATTTTCGGCAAGGGCGACCCGCGCATCGTGAAGATCGACGAATATTACTTTGAAGCGGTGATCTCCAAACACATGCTGATTTTGAGCAACAGGGACGTTCCGGGAGTCATCGGGAAGCTCGGAAACGTGTTGGGCAAGCACAACATCAATATCGCCGGGTTTCATCTGGGCCGCCTGAAAGAAAAGGGCAGCGCGGTGGCGGTGATCAATATTGATTCACCGCCGACCAGCGAAGCGTTGCGCGAGTTGCGGGAGACGTCCAACGTGCTGGAGGTGTATTCGGTGGTTCTCTAACATCCTTACCAAAAAAGCAAACCCGCTCCCTGACGGGAGCGGGTTTTTATTTTTCAACATCCTCGCCGAACAGGTCCGGCGCCCTCATCCAAGGCTTACTTACTTTTCCCGACTTCATTTCTCTGCCCGAATACTGCGGCGATGACCTCGTTGACGACCTCCGCGCCTAAAATATTGTACACGGCATTGGCCGATTTAAAGTGGGCACTGGTGAATAGGCTCAACACTTTTTTGCTGGAATACCCGAGCATCATGAATTCGTGGGCGTAGTTTTCAGCCACCAGGCGCAGGGTTTTGTCGTCCGCGTCTTCGTCGCCAGTGGGCGGGCCTTCATCAGGATCGATATCGTCCTTGATTTCGTATATATAAACCAAATGCCAACCGAACTCGGTTTTAAGGGGTCCGACCACATCCCCTTCCTGCGCGCTGAACGCGGCCACTTCAAAGGGACGGACCATGGCGCCTTTTCCAAACCAGCCGAGGTCGCCACCCCGTTTTTTGGAGGGACATTCGCTGTACTGCTCGGCTAATTTGGCGAACTCTTCACCATCATCCAATTTCTGCTTTATTTCCTCCGCCAGCTCCTTGGCCGCAACCAGAATATGACGGGCTTGAATTTTTTTGACTTTCTTGTCTGGATTGCCCATAACTTTCCTGCCTTTATTTTGAATTGATATCAATCAATTTAATTTCAGACCACAACATTTTTTGAATTTCTTGCCGGACCCGCAGGGACACATTTCATTGCGCTGTACCTTGTGGGTTTTGATATTCATCTTTGGCCCCGACTTCAACAATTCCTCTCCGATCTGCTTGGCTTCCTTATAGCGTTTTTTAAGGATATCGTTGAAGTTGGGAATGAATTGGATACACCTCAGAAGGAGTTCGCTGTTGCCGGAATCGAGCTTGGCCTCCTCTTCCTCCCGTTTCTTTTCATTGAAATAATAGTTGTAAGAAAAAATAACCGGAGGCCGATCATCGGCGGGATCAAACTTGTAAAACGCCAACTGAACGCTCCTATTGTCATTGCGCGGGTCCATCTCATAAGCGTCTTCCGTGAAATGTTTGTTCTCTTCGAATTTGAAATCCAGGGGTTGTTTTTCCCGCGGAAATATTTCCATGTAATTCACATAGCGTCCCGGCTCGAATATGAGATAAGACATGGGGGTTTTCTCTCCGTAGGCCTTGGCCTCCATGTATCTCTGCTTGAACAGGATGATCATCTCCTCGGTCACTTCTTCCATGAATTCCTTGAGGATCGCCTTTTGTCTTTCGGTCAGTTCCGGATGATTGGGCAGGTTCCCATGCACTTTATTGAAATTCAGCAGGAAGGAAAACCGATTGTTGTGGTCTTCCTTGTCACACAGGGAAATGGTGACATGATTGCAATCGCAAAAGGGATTGGTGCAATAGTAGTCCTCCAGCACATAGAGGTATTTGAAATCCTCTTCCTCAAACCGGTAGGTCATGACCGAGTTCAGGCTTTCCTGATTATTGACAATACTGTACGCCTCGATGACGCTTCTCCTTCTTTACAAAAATAATTCCGGTTATCTCTCTTCTTCCGTCAGGGTCCGCACCGCCCGGATGCAATCCTTGGACGGATCGTCCCGGTTGTTGACGCTGGCATGCCCGTACCGGTAATAAAAGATCACCGCCCCGTTATGGGGTTTCAGGTCGCAGGTCCAAGTGGTATAGCCGCCTCCCGGCGAAAACGCCTGGTCAATATATATTTCAAACCGGTCGCAGTCGCGAATGGACGAATCCTCGCCAAACAGGCTTTCGGCTTCTTCCAGATTCGGCATGCGCCAGTCGCTGTAGCTGGCGAACTTGTTATTGTTCATCACCCGGACGTAATCCTCGGCCTTGAACCAGGTATAGAACATGCTCTGGTCCTGGAACCCGTCGGTTTGCTTCCACATCAAACCTTCTTCGGTATCCGTGACCGTGCCATCGCCGTTATCTTTAAATCGTTTTCCCATCGACAGTGCCGCTCGTCCGATCAAACATTATTCATATCGCGAACCAGCCGGGTGGCTCCCCGCGAGACCCGGTAAATATCATCGTACATCATTCCGCCTTTGCGGTAACCGAAGCGGACGGCCTGGATTTTATTCCGCACCTCGCTGGTCCAGCATAAAAACCCGAACCCCCCGGGAAAAACGGAGGGGAGATAGGCCTCTTGCCCCATGGAATCTTTATTGACCTGGTTTTTGTGGTACAGGCTTTTCGCTTCTTCCAGCGTGGGAAGCCGCCAGTTGCTGTACCCGGCAAAATGAGACTGGCTCAATTCTTTCGCATAGTCGCGGGACTGAACCCAGTTGAGCCATTTCCCGGTCATCTGATAGGTATCCTGCTTGAGCCAAACCAGCTTGCGCTTGATATCGATCACGGTATTCTCATCATCCTCCGCAAACCGTTCCTGTACGGCTGCCGGGGTAGGCACGGAATCGGGGTCGCTCATGATTCTATTTCCTCCGGCAAAAGGGTCCGGACCGCGCGCACGCCGTGACTCCGCAATCCTTTTTGGTGGAATTTGTAATCCCCGCTGAAATAGTTGAACCGGACCGCAATGTTTTTATCGGTTTTGTGCAGGGTTTTGGTCCAGCTGGTTTGACCCGCGCCGGGAGGAAACGGCAAGACCAGATACAGGGTGTCGCCGTAGGTATCCGTTATGGGGTTGCTGAAATCATGAATGGTTTGCGCTTCTTTCCGCGTGGGCATTCTCCAGTTTGTGTAATCCCCGAATTCTTCCTTGTTGAGTATACTGATATAAACCTTGGCTTCGGCCCAGCTGACCCATTTGTCCTTATCCAGATAGGAATCATCCAGTTTCCACATCAATCCCGTCTGCAGATCGCTGACGGTGCCCTTTTTATGATGGACATAACGTTCTTCCGGGGGCATTTGGGTTTCGGAGATGATGGTGCGGACGGGGCGGATGCCGCTGGGAAATCCTATATTTTCCCGGGCCATCCAGAATTCGTAATCCGCGCGGAAATCGTAACCCATCGCCGCCTTGGCGCCGCGGGTTTCGGTGGTCCAGGTGGTGTACCCGCACCCGGAGGTGAACACCGGATCGATATGGGTTTCACATCCTTCCATGTCGGTGTTGCTGAGTTCGGGATTGTACAGCTCGTGGGCTTCCCCTCTGTTGGGGAACCGCCAGTCCGAGTAACCGGCGAATTTTTGATCGTTGAGTTCCTGGATATACTCCTGGCCCTGCCACCACGAAACCAGTTTGCCGAGTTTCACCCAGGTATCGTCCTTGGCCCACATCAGTTTTTTCCGGGTATCGGTCACCGTGCTGTCGCCGTTGTCGACAAATCTGGATTTGATTTTAGTTTCGCTCATGATCCTCTTTTCCTCAGGTATTTCTCCTGCGGCCCACGGTTTTGACCGGGTCCTTCCGGACGATTCTGACGGACCCGAAAGCGTACTCATCGGCACTGACGATTTGCCCCTGAGCGAAATCGAACCGGGGCCGCCGGGTGGAGGTGTCCGCCATGGTCCACTCCATTTTAAAGGACCCTTCGGGAAACACGGAATCGATATGAACCGTTTCCCCGGTCTTGCCGGTGTTTTTCCTTTCTTCGCTGTAGAGGGTGGCCGCTTCCTCGCTGGTCGGCAGGCGCCAGTCTGAGAATCCGCCGATTTTACGGACATTCTTTCTTTCCGCGAAGTCCTTGGCTTCGTACCAATTGAAATATTTTCCCTTGTCCTGCCAGGAATCCTTTTTCAGCCAGTACAATCCGGTTTCGGTGTCATGAATGACCAAGGGCCCGTGTTCCACGAACCGCTTGGGACCCTCCTCGATGACCTCCAGCTTGTCGGTTTGCTGTTTTTGAACAACCGGCTTGGTTTCCTCGTCCGCCATAGCGTAATCTCCCATTAATCGGTGTAACCGATTTCGACGTTTCCTTCATCGACGTTGACAATCACCGGAATCACGTAATCCCCGTTGGAGTATTCCAGCATTTTCTCCAGCCCCTGCGGATTGTTTTCCACATTGACATAGATAAAGGATTTGCACTGTTTTTTATAATCCTGGCAGGCCTTGGTGGTGTAGGGGCAATCGTCTTTTCCGAAAATCATGTAATGACTCATGACACTATCTCCCGCCAGCTTCCTATCCGGCAAAACAACCGTTAACCATCGAACTTTTTGCTTTCGGTCCGCCATTCGGGTTCCCAGGCCTCTTTCCGTTCCTCCCGAACGCACCGCACATGACAAAACTCGTTGTCCTTGTGGTCCCACATGTCGTTGCCGGTGACGTAACTGAACGTCATGGCGTATTGCTGATAGTCGGGTTTCTCTTCATAGGTCCAGGTGTTGTGCCCGCCGCCGGGTTCAAACAAAGGATCGATGTGAATCTCGGCGCCGTCCTTGTCCCGGTTGGACACGGAAAACTCGAACAGCGATTTGGCCTCCTCATGCCCGGCCAGCCGCCAATCATCGAAACCCGCGAATTTTTTCTCGTTCAATTCCTCGATATAATCGTTGGCTTCGAACCAGTTGATACCGTACTTGAAATCGGCGAAGGAGTCGCTTTTTTTCCACATCAGATTCGATTTGGAATCGCTGATGGTTTCGTTGCCGTTATCGACAAATTGTGGACCTTCCGGCGCCTCCTCTTTTTCCTCCTCGACCTCCTCCCAATCGTCGTCGCCGATCCACTCACCGACATCGAAGCTCTCTTCTTCATCTTCGAAATCGTCGTCGAGGGCGTCGGTCTTTTTCGCTTCCTCTTCGGGAGTTTCTTGTTTTTCGGACGGGTCGCCCTGGACTTCTTCTTTGGGCACGATGATTCTCCTTATCGCCGCGGTCATGAATACGGCGGTTTATGATTTCAGGCGTCCCTCACCAGGCGGACCGAGGTGCCGGTGGTCGAGACTTGCTGGTCCACACACACTTCCTTCAGGACCGGGAAATAACATTTCCAAGCGTAGGAGTCGTAACGGGTTTCCGAGGACCAGTAGCTCCATTCGCCGCCGGCTTGGTAGTTGGAAACGGCCCGCTTTTTTTTGGCGGGGAGGTTCATGAACAGCTTTTCATAAACCTCCGGAGTCTTGAGCAGGCCCCGAATTTCGCTTTTGGTGGGCAGGCGCCAGTCGTTCGCCCCCAGATAATCCTGCTCGTTACAGGCATCCCGGTAGGCATTGGCCTCGTCCCAATTGAGCCACTTGCCCAATTCCTGCCGGGAATCCTTTTTGACCCAGATCAGATCTTCCTCCACCTGGGTTACGGTTCCATCGCCATTAACCTGAAACAGTTTTTCTATTTCCGCCATATAATTACCAAAACCCAAAACCAACTTCTCGTTTGGGGTTCTTAGGACCCTTCAGGTCGGCCCAACCCCTAAAAAGGCTGGGCCCTCTAACACCCTTAATTTTAAGAAAGTTTACCGATAAAGTATCACCCGCCCGGTAATTTTTCAATACCTAACCACGCAAAACCCACCAGCCCGCCGACGTTGATAAACCTTTAAGAATCAACGCTGCTCGCTGATGATCATGCCCTTCTTAGGTGGAATCTTGCTGAGCGCGCCCCGAGCCGCCTCGTCCATGGTGCCTCGCACCAGGCGGACGCTGGTTTCCAAGTTGTCGTCCACCTCTTTATGCCCTCCGGTGCCGCTGGCGAACGAGAACACGTAGGCGGTAATTTTCCCCCGGGTGTTGTTGGTCCAGGTGTCGTAACCGCCCCCTGCGCTGAACACCGGGTCGATATACAGGGCCATTTCATATTTATCCTGAATGGACTTCTCCTTCTCCCGGTAATACAGGGAATTCGCTTCGTCCTTGCTGGGCAGTCGCCAGTCGCTGTATCCGGCGAAGGCTTCCTTATTCATTTTAGCGATGAATTTTTTGGCGACGGAAAAAACCAGGAATCGCTTGAACACATTATAGGAATCGTTTTGCATCCACGTCAGCTGGCTTTTCCGGTCCGTGACGGTTCCGTCCCCGTTGTCTACGAATCGCTCTTCCATAATTTGCCTCCTAACATTCGATCTTATCGATTCATTTGAGATTTAGATAAGCCCCCCGGCCCATTCGGTTCAAAAAAAAGCCGGAAGGTCGAAACCCTCCGGCTTGCATAAAACTAATGTAAAAATAAGCTTAGCGATGGAGTTCGGACTTGGCGCCCGTAACACCGTAGATACCGCGCTCGGTGCCTTCTGGTTGACCCAGACCCGGCTCTATGTAAGTACCGGGCTGTACGTGGTCCATATGGTAGTGGGTCTGATACGTTTTTTGGGAACCGGGATCAATTCTCCAGTCATGGCGGTCAGAGCGCTGACGCTGACAGTTCACTACAATGGGTGCCGGACCCTTGTTCCAAAAGTCGGTTCTCATAGCAATCGAACCGGCCTGATAGCCGCCGGGAGCAATCACTCTTGTCATTTTTTTGCCCCAATTGTAGCCCCAAGGGCCAATATCAAAGGTTACCGTGGTGGATTTGGTCTCACTGGTGTTGTAGAAAATCCACGAGGCGTTTTCACAAATACTGTGTCCCCCCGACTTAACCGATGTTTCATTGGCGGCGGCCAAGGACGCAAAGGCCAACAGAACGAAAGCCACGGACAAGACGGCAATTAATTTTCTTACCATTGTGCTCCCCCTTTCAAATTGGTGGTATTTAGAAACACTTCTCAATTATATTTACTAAAAGTCAATAGGACTCAAAAACTCTTTTCAAATCCGGGAACCCTCTGAATACCATTCACATCCCGCACCTTAGATACTGCGCCATGGCTCGGCCCCACTGGGCGAGGCTTACCACTAGTCTCGTATGCAGGGAAAATTAGCAAAACCCGCATATCAAGTCAAGGTTAAAATCCTACCACCCCATTTAAAAAACAACCCGTTTAAACTCAACTAGTTACAGCGGGACCCGATTTCTCCCGGGGGTTCCCCCTCAGACCTGGAATTTGAGGGAAGTCAAATTTATCAAATGGGTGGAGTTCATCAGAGCCCGCTCCCCATCTTCGGTCAGGTCGTTGACCACCAGTTGAATGGATTTCAGACTGGTCAGGGTGGTGGAAAGGGCGAGATATTCGGCCCCGATGTCGGTGATCCGGTTGGATTTCAAGTTCAGCGTTCTTAAATTGGAGAACACCGGCGACTCGGCAAGGGCCTTGACGCCATTGTCCCCGATGTCGTTTTGCGAAAGGTCCAACGCCCGCAGGGTGGACAATTCTTCGCATTGCGCCAACTCTTTCGCGCCGACTTCGCGAATGTATTTGGCCTTGAGGTTCAGCACCTGCCCGTCCTTGCTCAGATGGGCTTTGATCAGTTTTTTAATTTCGGCCATAAGAGACTTGCCTCAATGTTTTTTAAAATGAAAGACCCATTAAATTTATCCCGACCCTTCGATGTCTTTGGCTTCGAATCCGTATTCGTCAAACGCCTTCCATCCTTGGGCCAGCATTTTCTTGGCGTACTTGATCATCAGATTGGCTTGAGAATGGCTGGGGTCGATTTCCAGGGTTTTTTTAATCAGCTTCAGGGCCTTCTTGACATCCTGAACCTCACTTCCATACTTGGCAATCTGACGGGATTTATCGATCAGGTCCGAGCCCCATTTGTAATAAATATTGGCCAGTTGCTCCGGCGCTTCCTTGCTGATGTAGTCCACCAGTTCGTCATCCGCTTTCAATTGCGGAAGAAATGTCATCGCGTTCTGAAAATGTTCGATCGGAATCGTGTAATCCTCATCGTACACATCGACGATGGAATCCCCCGGCTTGTGCGCGGAATGCAAACCGATCGAGCTTTTCACCACCACGGACTGAATTCCGGACAGCAGTTGATGGAAGATCAGATTGCCGACTCCAAAATGAATGATGGCGTGGTAGGCCTGTTCGGTATCGCATTCCAGGGCGCGCTGGTATTCGGCGAGGGCCTCTTCCCGTTCCTCCAGCTCTTCGAGCGCTTCGGCCAGATTGTAATGATGAATGCAGTTGTCCGGATCTTCTTCAAGAGCGGCGCGGAATTCCTCGATCTGCGTCTCCAGGTCGAACTCCGCCAGCTCCTCCCCTTCTTTTTCATACTCAACAACCGGCGCGTCGTCCTCCTCCGCGGGCGGGTTGGGATCGGCCTCGTGTTCCTCCGATCCCGACACCTCGGCATCGGATTCCGCTTCCGCCGCCGGGTCTTCCGGCAGGGCGCTGGCCTCTTCTTTATCGTCCGGACTCATGATTTTTTAAAAACTCCCGGACCCGGGTTCATTTCCGGGCCAATTCCGCATCGGTCGAATCGCGGACCGCGCGAATCACGCTGAGGGAGTGCTGGATGCCTCCCTTCATGCTCACATAGGACTTGCCGCGGATGTAATTGTACCCCCACGCCATGTCTCCCTTGTGTTCTTCGCTGGTCCAGTAACAGCAATGGCTCTTGCCGAAAATGGGATCGATGTGCACCTCGTTTTTGGTCCAGTAATAATTCCAGGAAATGGACTGGTTTTCATCGAACAAGCCGGCCAATTCCTTGCGGGTAGGCAGGCGCCAGTTGGCGGCCCCCCCGAATTGGGTCTCATTGAGTTCGCGGATATAGTTCTGGGCCTTGTGCCAGTTGATCCACTGCTTGCGAATTTGATACGAGTCGAGCTGGACCCAGATCAATTGGGTTTCGAGATCGGTCACGGTTCCGTTTTGATTGTCTTGAAACCGGGGGTTGTCGGAAGTGAGAACAACCTCCGTCTGGGGCTCGGTAAGCGTCAAAATCTGTCCGCCAAACTCATAATCCGTTTTATCTTCTTTTAGTTTTTGAGGGTCCGCGCCGACCGTTTCTTCTGCCTGCACAGGCCCGGAAGAAATCGTCACCAGAAATACCGCCAGGGCCAACCTTCCCCACACCGCTGCCAACCGCTGGCTCATCATTCGTCCGTGGGAGCCCAGTCCGGCTCCCACGACAGGCACAATCCGGAAGGGTTGTAAAATTGTTTTTCTTCGGGGCCGATCGATCCCCATTTGGCTACAAAATTCAAATCCGGATCGAATTTCTGAAGGCGGTGGTTCAGTGTGTCCATGACAAAAACGAAACCGTAGGGATCTTCGACCACGGCCATCGGGCAGTTGAACTGGCCGTCGCGTTTTCCAAATTCGCTGATGGCCCTGATGAAATTGCCTTCGCGGTCGAACAACTGCATCCGGTTCTGGCTTTTTTCCACCACCAGCAGGGTGCCGTCGGTGCGGACGGTCAGATCGTTGGGAAAGTTGAAACGGCCTTCCTCGAACCCGTACTCGCCGAACTTGGACAGGAACTGGCCGTCTTGGTTGAAAATCTGAATGCGCTGGTTGTCGCGGTCGGCCACGTAAATATTGCCTTCCTGGTCGAGGGCAACACCTGCGGGATATTTGCAGAAGCCGTCGAAATCGCCGGGGTATCCGAACCCCAGCAAAAAATCGCCGTCGTTGTCGTAGCGTTTCAGGGAATGGTTGGCGGTGTCCGCCACGAGAATGGTGCCCATGGGTTCGGCGATGATGGCTTCCGGCCAGTAAAATTTTTCCTGCCCCCAGCCTTCGCTTCCCACCGCCAGGATAAAATCGCCTTCCGAATCAAATTTCTGGATGCGGTGACATCCCGTATCCGCCACCCAGATATTATCCTCCTTGTCGACGGCGACACCGAAGGGTCCCTTGAACTCGCCTTCGCGATAAGGCGCCCGGGTGCCGGCTTTCTTGCCGAACTGAAACAGAAACTTGCCGTTCCCATCGAACTTCTGAATACGGTCGTTGCCGGCGTCCGCCACCCAGATATACAATTTCGAGTGATCGACACCCGCCCATTTCGGTAGCTCTTCGGGAAGAGTCTCCTCCTCCCGCTCCATCAACCCCAGGGTTTCGCTGCCGACCGACGCTTCGGTGTCTTTCGGTTCCCCGGAATCCCGTTCTTCCTGATCTTCCATCATCTCTATATTTCCATGGCCCGAATCCCCGCTGTCCGGCAGGGACTCAGGTTCACTTCAGATTCTTCTTAAACGAAAACGGAAGCCGGTGAAGGCTTCCGCACGGTCTGTGTTCATGGCTCCTTCAAGAACCTTAAGGTGGGTCCATCTCCGTGATGGGAATTCCCCTTCACCACCCAATCTCCGGCTTTATTCCACCATGAAACTTTTCACATCCAGAATCTGGTATTCAAAATCGCAGGCCAATTGCAATTCACTCAGACGTTCGTTCCATTCACGTTTGAAGTTGTCCAGATTTTCCATGTTGGGTTTTTTCTTCATCAGGCCGACCTCTTTGTACACGGGCTTGACGAGGCTTTTGTTGATATCCTGAACCACGCTGCGCAGACGGATGATACAGTCTTTGGTGACCAGCTCGCGGGTCACGCCGTCCACTTTTTCCAACAGGCGCAGGAAACCCTGGATGGAACTCAGATGTTTGAGATAACTTTCCGCCAGCTTATGGTTGTATTTCAAACCGCAGTCAATGTACCCGGCCATCAGGAATACGCCCACATCATGGTCGAACTGCACCGAGAGGGTGATGAGTTTCTCGAGGTAATCGACCTCGCGAAGGTCCTCTTCCTCCTCCTCGCCTTCCTTCAACTCCTTGGCGGCTTTGGCTTTCTCAGCTTCCAGCTCTTTTTTGATTTTGTCCAATTCCGAAAGGTCCCCGAGGGGGTCTTCGGTTCGCTGGCTTTGGCTTTCTTCAGTAGCCCCTTCGGGGTTCTCTACTTCTTCTTCGGCGTTGGTTTCTGGGTCATTCTTGGTTTCTTGGTCACTCAATGCTCTTCTCCTTCAAAAAACGGTCAAACCCCGGTGTGCTTCCGTAAATATATACAAAATTAATGGTTTAGACGGATTTTATGGAATTTGGCAAATTATATAGGTTTATGAACAGAGGTGTCAAGACAATAAGGTCCGGGAATTTCACAGGTTTTTCACAGTAGGTTTCCATGTAAAATCCTTTACTTCACAAATTCTTAGGGCCCGCCTTCCAGAGCGTCAAATTGGCCTATCCCCAATCCCCCGATTGACAGATGACCGGCCCCTCTCTATGATGAAGGTCATCAAATTCACTTATTTAGCCGATGGTTCTGTTATGAAATCCGCCTTGATATTTCCACCGCAATGGTTTCCCAGCCAGCCGTACCTGGCGTTGCCCACGCTTTCGGCCTACCTGCAGCACCACGGCCACGCGGTGGATCAATTCGATTTCAATATAGAAAGTTACGACATTTTTCTCAGCCGCAGCTATCTGGAGGAGTGTCTGGAGATCATCCGCGGAAGGCTCAACCAGCCGGCCTATACCCCGCAGGAAAACGAGGCCAAATCCGTGTACCGGGAAATCCTGGGCGACACCGATTATTTGGAGTCTATCCTTTCCGGCGTGGAGGAGGCGAAGGAGGCACTGCGCAACGAGGACTCGTTTTTTCAGTTCCCGGTTTACAAGCGGGCCTACACCACTCTGAAGGTGGCGATGAAGCTGGTCTCCTACGCGCATTACCCCACCAAGGTGGACCTGGAATCGTATTTCATGCAGGACAATCCGGAGGAATGCCTGGAGGGCATCATGCGCGCCACCGCGGACCCGGTCACCAACCCATACCTCACCTTGTTTGAGAAACGGATCGTGCCCCGTGTGAACTGGAACGAGTACGGTCTGGCGGGGATTTCGATCATTCATGTCGGGCAGATGATCGCCGGGCTGACCCTGGCCCGCCTGCTCCGCCAGAAATATCCGCATCTGCATGTCGTCATCGGCGGCAGTGTGTTCACCCGGCATTCCAATATTCTGGAAAACAAGCAGGTGATGTTTGAAAAAATATTCCACAGCATCATCCAGTTCGAAGGGGAATTGCCTCTGCGAAAGCTGGTGGAAACACTGAAAGCCGGCGGCTCTTTGAGCGAGGTGCCGAACCTGACGCATCTCCATCAGGGCAAGGTGGTCACCAACGCCAAAGCCGAGTCTCTGTCCTACGACCTGCTGGTGCGGCCGACGTTCGACCAACTGCCGCTCGACAAATACCTGATGCCCTATCCGGTGCTGCCGTACATGGCCAGCCGGGGTTGTTACTGGGGCAAATGCACGTTCTGCACCCACAGCCACATCTACGACTCCTATTACCGCAAGGAAAACGAGGAACGCGTGGCGCTGGATCTGGATTACCTGGGCAAACGCTACGGCACCCGCTATTTCACGTTCTCGGACGAGGCCATTTCGCCCAACGCGTTCAAGCGCATGTCCCAATCCCTGCTCAAACACAAGGTGGACCTGAAGGCGCTGGGCATGATCAAGTTCGAGGCCGACACCATCGAAACCGAAGACCTGTTCAAGGACGTTTTTGACGCGGGATTCATCATGCTGTTCTTTGGCCTGGAAAGCGCCAACGACCGGATTCTGTCGATCATCGACAAGGGCTGTAACAAGGCCACGGAAAAAACCGTTCTCCAAAACAGTTCGCGCGCCGGTATCTGGAACCACCTGTACCTGTTCTTCGGATTTCCCACCGAGGAACGGGAGGAGGCGGAGGACACCATTCAGTTCACCATCGACCACGGAGAACGGGGGTCGGGGTTCATCCATTCGGTCGGGCAATCGACCTTCACCCTGGAAAAGGACTCGGCCATCTTCCACAACCCGCAAAAATTTTCGATCGACCGTATCCTGCACGACCCGGACCGCGACATGGCGATCATCTTCGATTACGAAATAAAAAAGGGCATGCCGCGCAAGGAAATCATGGAAGTGTACGAACGGTTCGATGAGGTGCTGGAGGAACAGTTCCCCTCCCGCAAAATCTGGAATTACCTGTCGCGGGAGCATTTTCTGCTCTATCTGGACCGGTTCGGACGGGAAGGACTGTTGAAAATGGCGCGGGACGAAACGGTGACCGAGGCCGTGGGCGCCTGAAAAAAGCCCGGTTGGGGCTTTGGCCAGCCAGCCGCACCGGGGAATTGCATTTGACACGCCCCCGCCGGATAACCTAAAATCAAAGCCATTCAAATTTATTAAATTTTTTAAGGATTTAAGAGGACCCAAATTATGGCGGATGTTGATGTCAATGAGGAATTTAACCCCCAGGAATTCCGGGATAAACAGGAAAACAAAAAGCAGTCCAAACTAGTCACAATGAAAATCCATCCTGAAGTCTGGGAAGAACTGGGAGTGCGCGATCCGGAGCAGATCAAGCTGGAAACCGCCATCATGAAAAAAACCCGGCAGCTCAAAAAGGAACTCCGGATCGATCCCGACAACCTGGACAAGCAGGTGGAACTGGCTACCCTCTACATTGACGGCGGCAACTACGAAGACGCCATCAAACTGGTCCGGGCCGTGGTCAGTAAAGACCGCAAACATGCCCGGGCCTACAAAGTCCTGGGAACGGCGTGCGCCCTCAGCAACCAGGAGGACGAAGCCATCCGGGAACTCAAACGAGCCACCGAGCTGGACCCCGACGATGCGGAAGCCCATTTCAACCTCGGCGGAGTATTCATGTTGCAGGACTCCTTCCTCAACGCCGAGCGGGAATTCAAGAAAGTGGTCGAGTTGGATCCGATGGATACCACCGCCTACGCCAATCTGGCCGTCGCGTACACCATGATGGAAAGTCACTATGAAGAAATCCAAACCCTGAGAAAAGTGCTGATGTTCGATCCGGAAAACAAGGAACTGCGCGCCGCACTGAGCAACGCCTATTTCCACCTGGGCGAATTCGACGAAGCGCTCACCTGCGCCCTGTGCGTCATCGAACTGGATGAAAAGGACCCGCAGGGCCACTGCAACCTGGGAAGCATCTATTCCGCCCAGAATATGATAGAAGAAGCCATCCAGGCGTTCAAGACAGCCATCGAGATGGATCCGGAATATTCGCTTCCCCACACCAATCTGGGAAGTTTGTACGGCACTGTCGGGCGAGTCGAAAGCGCCATTAAGGAATTCAAAAAAGCCACCTCCCTCAACCCCGGCGACGCCCAAGCCTGGCTCAACCTGAACCACTCCTACAAGGAAATCGGACGGGTGGAAGACGCCACCAAGGCCTTCCAGCAATATGAGATGTTGACCAAAGAGGCGCCACCTGCCGGCGGCACGGCCGATGGTTCCGGCATCCCCGGCGGCGTGTCCACCACCGGCGACACGGCGAATTAAGAACTCCTGCGGTAGAGATTAACGCCTGCCATGGCCCGCCCGGAATCACAGCTTCTGCCCCTCGGCGATTTCAAACCCTCGGACGAGTGGCAGACGCACGTCAACGCCATTTTCTACGGGATCCAGGGTCCCGGAATCCACCACCATTTCCAGACTTACGCCAGTCGCGATTACCGGCTGGCCCACGCCCTGGCCGACCAATTTCTCCATGACGTCAAAGAACGCGGCCCTGCGGAAGGACCGGTCTGCGTGCAGGAGTGGGGCGTCGGCAACGGCAACCTGGCGGCGCGTTTTCTGTCGCGCCTGAAATCCGCCGATACCGATCAAAGCGTCTACCCGCGCCTGCGCTACACTCTGTGCGACTACTCGGAGGAAATTTTAAACGGCGTGCGCGCCAACCCGAATCTTAAGGAACATGAAGGGGTTTATTTTCTGGAACAGGTGAACGCGGAGACGCAGGAGGATTTCCAACCGCACTCGGTGCATAAAATCATCTCCAACGAAATCTGGGACGACCTGGCGACCCGCGTCCTGCTCAAAAACGACGGCCTGCTGTACGAGGAATACCTGCAACCCTTGCTGAGGCGCGATATCCCGCATGGGGCGTGGGAAACGTTCGTCGAGCATTTCACCGAAAAGAATCTGGACGTGCTCAAATCCAAACCGCCGTTTCTGGAACAGATCGTCTGGGAGCGCAGTTTTCAGCGCACCGATATCTCGGACTGGCCCTATGGAGAAGTCATTCAACAGCATCTCCAGCGCCTGAAGGACGAAATTCCCATTCCCATCAACACCGGAGCGTTGCAAACCCTCGAACGGGCGAAGAGCATGCTCGCCGCAAATCATCTGGGATACTCCGCGTTCGATTACGGCATGCTGTCCGACCGCGAACTCAACGTGCCGGACCGCCCCTATTACAAACTGTACGGCGGGCAGTACACCTCGATGGTGAATTTTCCGCTGATCGCGGAAGTGGCGCGGGCCGTCGGCTTCGCCGAGGTCCAACTGGAACATCAGCACGATTTTGTCGGGCGCCATTTATCGGAGAAAGTGCTGAGCGCGCTGGAGCTGGTGCAGATTCATCCCAAAATTCCCCGCATGGAGCCGTGGGACGCGGACCTCCTGATGCTTCAAACCCTGCAGGCTTTGAACGCCACCTACCGGAGTCCCTACACGAGCAAAATGGACTATCCCGCCCTACCCGGCACCCCCAAGAAACAGAGAAAACAGATCGCCGAGCTGGCGAAAAACCTGAGCGCCACCGGTGTGCCGGACACCGTGGCCTATATCACCGCAAGCGAAGTGGCCGACGCATCCGGCCGGCTCAAAAAACTGGGCTATGGCGAACGGGATTTAAAACACGCGTTCGACCGCAATGACCCGCCCATCGCCTTCGGCCACATGACATTGCGGTAACTCAGGCCTACCCTTTTCCCCCTGCTTGCCCCTTGAAATTAGTCGTTTCAAACTCCCCATAGGGGACCGGAAAAGGTATGATGTGGAGAAACCACCCTTTTGGGACGTTTTCGTTATGCTCAGTATTTTTGTCGAGGTCAGTTGCGGTCGTTACCTGAAGGACGAGTGCACCTTCTGCCACGTCTACGAACCGCTCATGCAGATGCCGAAATCCGACTGGCACCTGACCCCCGCCCAGGCGCAATTGATGGCGGACAAAATCAAACAGGTGGAAGTGCTGAACACCCTCGCCCAGCATGAGATCAACCTGACCGGCGGCGAGGCCTCGCAGAATCCCGAAATCGTCGACATCTTCAAAATTTTCAAAACCGTCACCCCCAACGTCTGCCTGCACACCAACCTCGACATCCAGTCGGAAGAAACAAAACGCTGGCAACGGCTGGTGGACATCATGCAACTCGGCGGGCGCATCGACATCACCCTCTACCCCACCGTGTGGCACGAGCGGCAGAAACACCTGCTCCAGCAAATGATGAGCCTGCAGAACAAACTGCTGGCCAACGTGGTCTTCGAATCGGTGACCGATCTCGTCATGCAGTTGGGTCTGCTGGTGGATTTTTTCAAGGGGTTGAAACCGGAAGTTCCGGAAATCGCGGCCCTGCTGGAGGACTATCACGGCAAGGTCCAATATCTGGCGGAGCACAACCCGAACTGCGACGAAAACATTTACACGACGCACATGGGCGATACCGGATCGTTCACGCAGTCGGGAGACTTTATTTTCGGGATCAATTTACTGCCGGCGTTCGGGATGGACGAACAGGGGCGGCGCGCCATGACCTCCAATCCGTTCCCGAAAAACCCTTACCTGCTGGAATGCGTGGCCGCGCGCGGGTCGATCGAGATCATGACGGTCCAGCAGAACGGCAACATGACGCCCTGCTGTGACGTCGGCAACCTGAAATGCCTGCCCGCGTTCGGCAACCTGTTCGAGGATTCGCCGCAGGAGATCGAAGCGAAGTTCGAGGCGTCGCGGCTGAAGATCGAGGCGGGCATCCACAAAAACCGCACCCACCTCAATACCGATAAAGCGGGACAATGGGTGGAGGAAGGCATCCCGCCCTATTGTGTGTAACCTGCGTAGCACAAAAAAAACGGCAGGACCCTGATAGAAAACAGGGTACCGCCGTAATTGGTCTTATTCGGTAAACGTCAGGCCAATTCTTTCGGGGCCTCTTCGTCCTCGTCCTCTTCCTCTTCGTCATCTATGAAGTCTTCATCCTCGCCCATGAGCAATTCGGGGTCCTCCATGGTGGGATGGTCGAGCTCTTCTGGCTTCTGGTCGCTTTTGGGTTCCGGAAGCTCTTCCCAGATGACCACCCGGGAGTTTCCCCGGTCGCAGATAAAGAGCTTGCCGTTGTCTTCTTCATCTTCCGGGTCTTCGTCGAGAAACATGCCGTAGGGATCCTTCAGAGTGCATTCGCTGGGCTCTCCCCAGCGGTTGAACTTATGGCCGCTGAAGGTGTTCTGGCCGATAACCAGATCGGCCGGCTGTCCGTTTTCGGTCGGCAGTTCCTTCCAGACCAGCACGCGGTTGTTTCCGGAATCCGACACGAACAGTCCCTTGCGTCCGTAGACCAGGTCGGTGGGGAAATTCATGCCGACGGCATCGCAGCGTAGGGCTCCCAGTCCGCCGTTGGCATCGCGGCTGTAGAAATCCTTTTGACCCAGCACCAGATTCGCCGGTATGCCGTTGTTCGACGGCAGTTTGTTCCAGATCAGCACGCGGTTGTTGCCCTGGTCCACCACGAACACCTTACCGGTTTCCGGGTGGAAGAAAACCGAAGTGGGAAAACTGAGGGTCTCCGGGGTCACGTTGTCGAAATCGCCGCGGTTGGCTTCACGTTCGTCCATGCCGAACTGGCCGAGGCAGACATCGGCGTTCCAGCCGTCGTTGAAGGGGATTTTCTGCCAGATCAAAACCCGATGATTGTCCTTGTCCGCCACCAGAACATGCTGATCGTCTCCGGAACGGATGCCGAAGGGGAAAAACAGGGAACCGGAACCGACCAGGCCGCGCCGGTTGGCTTCGCCACACTCCAGGTTGTCCTGTCCCAGAACCAGGCTCGGAACTTCACCGTCATCGGATGGCAGTCCGTGCCAGCGCAGGACGCGGTGGTTACTGCTATCGGAGACGTAGAGTTTGCCGTCAACGACGCACACGCCCGCCGGACCCGACAAGGTGTCCTCTTCCGGTTTACTGATGGTGAAGCCCTCCAGGTTTTCGTCACCGAGGCCGGAGGTCATTTCGTCCAGCGTGGTGGTGATGCCGCGGTTTTCCAGATTGTCCGAAAAATCCTCCTGTCCCAGCACAATGCTGGCGGGCTCGCCGTTTTCTTCCGGGAACTGGTTCCAGATCAGGACCCGGTGATTGCCCCAGTCGGTGACAAACAGCATATCGCCGTAGCGGCAGATAAATTGCGGTTCGGAAAAGGTGTTGTCGCCGGGGTCCTCCGCCCCGCGGTTGGACTCGCGCATGCTGAAGTCGCCCTGCCCGATCACCATGACGGCGCCGACTTCCTTCTCCTCTTCTATTTCCTCGAGATCGACTTCGTCGATCTCGTCCATTTCCTCTTCGCTGAGGGCGTCCTCTTCTATCTCCTCGACTTCTTCCTCGACTTCTTCCTCGACTTCTTCCTCGGCCACTTCGAGGGCCTCATCCTTGATCTCTTCTTCTTCTTTTTTATCCTGGTCTTCAGACATCGAACCCACCTCTGTTAAAACTTAATAAATAACGCATCCCGCCGGAACACCCCAAGGGCCATCCGGTAACCGGAGAAAAAACATGTTAAGTGTACTGTATTAATATCCCATACCGGGGTTTCAATCAAGGTAAATTCAACCGTTGCCACATGGAAACCATCTTTCTACCATTGCGGTCCTGATATTGCCCGTCCCAGACGGCGAACGCGATCAGGATCGGCTTTCCCCGATTGAACTTGACGTCCCACTTGTTGAGCGACTTCAACGACCGGCGAAACACCACATACCACTGGCCGTCTTTCCAGACGCCCTGGCCGATAATATTCTGTTTGGTCTTCGGTTGCGGGGTCAGGGTGCCGAAACCCTCGGCGTTCAATTCCTCGATGGGCACGTCGCGGAAGGGGTTGAGCGCCTCGACCGGATTCACCTCACCGCCGAAAATCATGACGTCCATATCCATGCCCATGCCCTTGGTGGCGTATTCCAGTTCAATTTTGGTTTCGATCTCCGATTGCCAGTCCGCCCGCCATTGCCAGATATTGACCGGCTTGGCGCGGTTGCCCATGCCAAAAAAAGGTTCGTTGTGGCCGTGAGTGTGCAACAGCACGTCGCCCAGCGCGAATTCCAGGGCGATGGCGTCCTTGAAATCCTGATGGCGGCTGGCGGTGCGGTTGGCGATCGGGTCGTCCCACACCACGCGGATGGCAATTTCCTTGTCGTTGACCACTGATTGAAACCGTATGCGGTTGATCGGGTTTTTGCGGGCATTTAATGCGATCAACTGGACGTCGTGGCTGGGAACATCTTTCCAGAACGGGCTGTCCGGGTCGCTCTCGATTTTCTGATCGATTTTTTTGGAATACAGGTCGATTTCATACTCGGCCTTCTGGAGATCGTCCACCCGGACTTTAGAGTCGACATACGCCGCCAAGTCCCAGCGCTCGGCATCGGTCAGGTGGCTGAACGACTTCATGGGAGTGCCATCGATGCCCGTGGTCAGGGTCATGTATAACTCCCGTTTGCTGTAGCCAAATTTATTGATATTGGGATTGGTCAGATTGTAGACAAACACCCGGTGGTCCCAGATGTCGTACAGTTCGCCGGCAATTTTTCCACCGCCCTTGAGGTCGGTGCCATGACAGCGGGAACAGCGCATCTCCTTATAAATCTGCTGGCCGTTTTTCAGGGCGTCGGGAGTGGTCGGCGGGGTCGGGCCGGGGTCGATCGGTTTTTTGGGTTTCTCGGTTTCAAACCGCTTAGAAAAACTCTTGATGTATTCGATGACTGCCCAGGTTTCGTCATCGGTCAAGGATGATCCCCAAGCCGGCATGCCGGTTCCCTTGATGCCCTTGCTGATGGTTTTGAAAATGTCGGAGTCGAGCGGCAGGGAACCGGAGGGGGTGGACCGGTGTTTGAACACGCCCTTGCGGAAATCGCGCGGCCACGGGTACAGGTAGGCCATCGCCTTGCCGCCGCCGTTGCCGTCCTCGCCGTGGCAGAACGTGCACATGTGTTTGTAAACCGTGGCGCCGATGGTTTTGCTGGTTTGCGCACCGTGATCGCTATGGCCTGCGTGACCGCCGGGGTCGGCGGCGTACGCAGTCAGAACTCCGGCATCCGGTCCCACGAAACCAAGAGCCAGGCCGATGGCCAGCAGACCCGGCAGGATCAGCCGCTTAACGGACCTGAATTTGGGGTTTGGACAGGGTGTATAAAGTTTCATTACCATTCAAACCGTCTTCCGCGACGTCGACCCAGATATTCGTGCAATTGCGCCGGAAGTCGACCCCCAGACAGTAAAACAGAGGATACTTCGAAGTGAAATAAATCACCGGGTTGGAGATGTAGACCGTCAGGTTGTCGATTCTCGCACTCTGGATAGCATCCGGGATGGTCATCTGGGCGCGGATTCCCTTGCGGATGATTTTCCGGATGACCTGGTAATCGAGCCGGCCGTCCAGATCCAGATCGTAATAGGTCGCAATCAGACCGGGAATGCTGAGCAATTCCCATCCACGGTACGAGGGCGCCTTCCATCCCGGTTCTTGCGGAATCCGCACCTCATCGGACTCTCCGGAAAAGGGGGGGTCCTGACCGTGGGCCGGACTCCCGGTCCACAGGGCATGGATCAATACCAGGCCAAAAAGGAAACTGGCATGCGGCACCTTCATCAAAAATACTCCCTTACTTTCACCCCCAATTGCATCAATTAATGCTTAATTTTCAAAGTACCACACTTTCCAAGGCAAATAAAAGTATATAAAAAACTCCGGATTTATCGTAAGTACCTGTTTTTTCAATACATTGAGCAAGACTCCCGGCCAGCGGGACAGGACGGTCAGGCGGTTTCTCCCGCTTCCGGGTGGTCCGACCGGTACAGCCGGTCGGCCAAATCCCGGGTGAGACCGTCCGGCGGACCGTCGTAGACGATTTCTCCCTGCTTCATGGCGATGATGCGCCGGCCGTATTCGCGGGCCAGCTCCGGCAGGTGCAGGTTGCAGAGAATCGTCACCCCGTCCTCCCGGTTGATGCGGCGCAGAATGTCGAGGATGGTGCGGGCGGTGGCGGGGTCGAGGCTGGCCACCGGCTCATCGGCGAGAATGATTTTCGGTTTTTGCATGAGGGCACGGGCGATGCCCACTCGCTGCCGCTGGCCGCCGCTCAACTGGTCCGCCCGCTGACCGGCCTTGCCGCCGATCTCCAGCCGCTCCAGATGGTTCCGCGCGGCGTCCACATCTGCTTTCGCAAAAAGATTGACCAGCGCCCCCCAGGCCGAGGTTCGCCCCAGCGCGCCGGCAAGAACATTGGTCTGCACCGACAGACGGTCCACCAGGTTGTAGTCCTGGAAGATCATCCCGATCTGCTGGCGCAGGGATCGGAGGCGTGGGCCGTCCAGGGCGGTCACCTCCTGATCCTCGAAAAATATTTTGCCCGAGGTCGGGTCCACCAGGCGGTTGATGCATCTCAGGAGAGTGGATTTCCCGGCGCCGCTGCGGCCGAGGATGACCACGAACTCGCCGGCCGCAATAGTCAGCGACACATCCTGCAGAGCGCGGGTGCCGTCGCCGTAAATTTTGGAAACCTGTTCGAGACGCAACATCGCCCGGGTTCGGTTAAGGGTTGGTTTTCGTTAAATCCAGATTGAGCAGGCGCCCCGCCTCGCGCACGGGATCGAAAAACGCGTCAAAATCCATCAACCCGCTGATGCCGTACAGCCGCTTCAGCACCTTGGCGCCTTGCGGAGTTTTCGCCAATCGCATCAGTCCGGCTTTGATTTTCTGCCGGATCGCCGGATCGAGGCCCTTGCGCGCCGATACGGTATCGTTGGGAATGTCTTGGGTGTAAGCGATCACGCGGATTTTTTTGAACACCTCCGGATAGGATTTGGCGACGGCGGCACGGGCGTCGTCATATGTCGCCCCGGCGTCCACTTCCCCCCTAAGGACGGACAGGATCACCGCGTTGTGCGAACCGGCAAACAGGGATTGCGCAAACAGGCGGTCGGGGTTCAGCCCGTTCGACAGCAACAGCGTTTTGGGATACAAATGGCCGGAGGTGGAAACGGGGTCCACGAAGGCGAATTTTTTGCCCTTCAGGTCGGACAGCTTGTGAATGCCGCTGTCGGCGCGGGTGATGATCTGCCCCCGGTAAAAGGGACTGCCGAAGCGGACCACGATCAGCAGTAAGTCGACATCGTATTTCTGTTTGGCCAGCACGTAGGCAAAGGTGGCGAGCCAGCCGATGTCCACCTTGCCCGCGCCCATGGCCTCGATGACGGCGGCATAGCTGGTGGCGATCGAGGTTTTAAAATGCAGGCCGGTGATTTTCTGCAGGCCCCGGGCGATTTCCTCGCCGCCTTCCAGAATGGTTTGCGCTTCGCCGGAAGGCACGAACATCATGCGGACGGGATGTTGTGCGGTGCCCAGACGGTCCGCCGCGGTTGCCGGAGAAAACGGAACCAGCAAAAAGCACAGGGCCAGGACCCGGTACCCGGTCTGGTAAAAGGATTTTATGGAGGGACCCCATCGCCGCATCATCGATCTCCTTTTAGGGAGAAACGTTACCATACCTTGCGGGGATTTGCAGGCGGCGCGCAAAAAAAAAGGCAAAGCGCCGTTCGCGCTTTGCCCTTGGTGAAGACGGTATAAACTTACTTCATCAGTTTCGTACGGATGTACTTGATGACATTCCAGATATCTTTGTCCTTGAGAGTTTTCTGAGCAATCATGCCGGTTCCCTTGGAGCCTTTTTTGATGATCCAGAACATCTGCCCGGGAGTGACGTTTTTCATGGTTTTCTTACATTTGAAGTTGCGGGGTTTCGGAGTCAAAGCCGCACCCAGTTTCCCGGTGCCGTCGCCTTTTTTGCCATGACACATCAGGCAGGCCATGGGTTTGGCGGTCTTGATATAGATTTTTTTGCCTGCGGCGGCGTCAGCTTTAGCGGTTTTATCTTGTTTGTAAAGACTGGATGGGGCTTTTTTGGTCTTTCTCTTTTGGGGGCACTTGGCTTTGGCGGCGAAAACGGTATCGACCACGAACGCCATCAGCACCACAAAAACCAGAAACACGACAAATTTTTTCATCGGTGGTATCCTTTCATAGGTGTTGAATTAAGATATATCAACCAAACGGCAAACACTAATAACCGGAAAAATTAAATTGAGATACGGGCAAAATAGAGGGTCTTCAAAACCGCACGATACACCGGCAAAAAACGGTGCTAAATTATATTAAATATTGAACCTGTGTCAACCCAAAATTCCCGAACAGGCCGGCTACTCAAAATCCGCCCCAGCCCTGCTGCGCCACGGCAATCCTTTAAAATTCACAATATCGGGTAAATCGGTATAAAATTAACAACTAAGGGGCATCTTCCGGGGTTTGACTGCCCCCAGGTACTCCCACCGATTTTGAAAACCACGCTTCCACTCCATGGACCTGATCCTGTTCACAATCCTCTTTCTGGCGTTTTTCCTGCTGGGGGAAACCCTGGCCCGATTCTGGCAACCGGTCTACTCCCATGGGCTGGAGCGCATGGTGTTCCACACCCTGCTGGGTCTGGTAACGGTCGCGCTGGTGACCACGGCGCTGGCGTTTGCCGGGTGGGTGTATCCGGCCACCGGGTGGATCGTGCTGGCAGTGATTTTTCTGGCCTCGGCCAAATCCTGGCCGCTTCTCTGGAAAGACGTTTCAGCCCTGCGGCCCGCCCTCGGGACATTTTTCGGGAAGGATCAGACGGACCGGGAGTTTCACCGGTTCTGCGTATTGACGCTGGCCGCGCTGGCTGTCTTGGCGCTGATTCTGGCCCTGGCGCCGCCGGTGAAAACCGACGCGTTGGTTTACCACCTGGCCCTTCCCAAGGCGTACCTCGAACATCACGGTGTCATCAACCTGCCCAACAGTATGTATTCGTTTTTCCCCCTGCTGTTCGAGATGGTGTTTCTGTTCGCGATGACTTTTGGGGTGGAGTCGCTCCCGGCGTTGTGCGGGCTGGGGATGGCGTTTCTGCTGCTTTTGGGATTGACGATTTTTTTCCGGCAGTACCTGTCGCCGCGCCTGGTCTGGTATGTGCCGTTGTTGTTTTTCAGCACGCCGACCTTTTTTGAAATTTCGGCTTCGGCCTATGTCGATCTGGCGCTGGCGGGATTCATGTTTTTCACATTTTACGCCTGGGACCGGTGGCGGGAAACCCGCCGGTCCTACTGGTTTTTCTACATGGCGGTGTGCGCCGGCGCGGCCTGGGCCACCAAGCTGACGGGATTGATCGTGCTGCCGCTGGCGGTGCTGGGCATCGTGCTCGCCGGGCGTACGGACACCGCCCCCGGCCGGGTGGTGAAACAGGTCCTGATGTTCGGCGGCATCGTTGTTCTGTTTATGGCGCCGTGGTGGATTCGCAATTTCCTGTATTCCGGTAATCCGTTTCTGCCGCTGTTGATGCCGCTTTTGGGCGGGGAGGACCACGTCAACTGGGACGCCCAGCGGGCGCTGATGTTCGATCAGTATGTCAAACTGTTCGGCATGGGGCGGGGATTGTGGGATATGTTTCTGCTTCCCTACAACCTCACCTTCCACGCCGAGCCGCATTCGCTGAAGTTTGACGGGCGGATCGGTATCGTGTTCTTCCTGTTGATTCCCGCTCTCATTGCCGGGTTATGGAAACCCCGCCCCCCGCGTGTAGCGGCCCTGGGCGTGTTTGCCGGGGTTCTGCTCCTGTTCTGGTTCATTTATTTCCAGTACGTCCGTTTCCTCGCGCCCGCCTTCATGGCTTTGACACTGTTGTGCGTCGCCGGGCTGGACCGGGTGACCCGCCCCCGGTCCGGGGAACACACGTCCCACCTGCCGGGGAAGATTTATCTGGGCGTGTTGGCGCTGGGGGTGCTGTTTAATGTCAGCCTGATCTGGGAAACCTGGCACCAGAAAAACCCCGGCCTGTACGTGGCGGGGCAGGAAACGCGCGACCAATATCTATCCCGCAACATCCCGCGGTATCCCATGTACCGGGCCATGAACGGGCTGGACCCGGAGGCGAAGGTCCTGCTGGTGTATATGGGCAATCTGGGTTATCTCGCGGAGCGGCCGTTTCACAGCGACAGCGTGTTTGAGGCGCACACCCTGCAGGCGATGCTGGCGCGGGACGCTTCTCCCGAGGGCCTCCGGCGGCAACTGAAAAATCTGGGCATCACGCACTTGATGTTCGACCGGACTTTCGTGTTCGGGAAAGGAGCGGCCATTCCCCCCGCCCACCAGCCGGCGTTGCACGGGTTTCTGAAAACCCGCGGCAAGTTGCTGAAACAGATGGACGACTTTCTCTTTTACGAGCTGGTATTGGACTAATCGGGGTTTTCCTCTATAATCCGAACCACTCTTTAGAATTGGAGATATCCACCCCCTTGCCCCCCTTTGACCCGTTCAGGGGGATCAGGTCATGCACAGTCCTCCCGTATCCGGGAGGGACAGGAGAAATATAGGATGGCACGTTTGGATGGTAAAAACATACTGATGATTATTCCGAAGGATTATTACGAGGAGCAGGAGTTGGAGATTCCTTTAAAAAAATTTCGGGCAGAAGGAGCGGACGTGCGCATCGCTTCCAGCAAACTCAAGGAAGCCGTCGGCATGAAAACCGGCCGGGTCATGCCGGATTTGATGGTCGTCGATGCCATGGAGGGCATCACGGGAGACAGTTACGTGACCGGCGGCAAGGGTACGCGCCAGGTTCTTGGTGTGTTTCACGGGGTAGTGGTGATCGGCGGAACCGGCGCCCGCAAATATTTGTGGACGGACAAGCTGGTCCGGCTGTTGTTGTCGGACCGGCACAATAGCAATATGGTGGTCGCCGGCATTGGGCAGGGGGTGCCGACGTTGGGGATCGCGGGTCTGGTGCAAAATATCGAAGTGGCGGCTCCCCAGGACAAGCACACCCTCCCGGAGCTCGACAAGGCTGCGGCGATTCTGGCCGATGAAAACATGGTGGTCCATGACCGCATCATCACCGCGGTGGGGGCGGAGGCGGCCGAGGAATTTGCCGAGGCCGTCATCGAAGCAGTGATGAAGACGAGCAAGAAATAAGGAAAATCGTCTTACCCGAGATTTTTCCGCAGGCGCGAGCGTTGATCGAGTCGCTCGATTCATCAAGCATTTTTACCCCCCCCTACAAACGGGACAACGACACCCTTCCTAAAGACCGAGTTCGTCTTTTTCCTCTTCTCTCTTCGACTCAATGATTTTGAGGCGAATCTTGAGGGCGGTGTTCAATTCCTTGACGACGTCTTCCTTGGCGTCGGGAAAGTGGATTTTCTGATTGAATTCGTCCAGCGGGTGGTCTTCCAGTAGTTTGGCGAAGGCCTCGTCCTGAAAAGGTTTGGTCATCTTCATCACGGAATCCAGAGAAATGGAAATCCGCTCGTACTTGTCCCAGTTGTCGAGAATATGTTTTCTCAGGGTCTCGGCGGAAGGAGAACCGTCTTCGGACGTGCGGCCCGACAATAAATCGTTCTCCATAAATTTGTAAACACTGACGATTAATTCGTTTTCCATATTTTCTTTCCTATATCCCTTCCGGCACTGATGGCCAGCGGCAATTTTATTCTTCAATGAAGGAAATCGATTTTATCTCCATCTTCTCTTTTGGGTTGTCATTGGAGTCGCGGGGTTCGTTGACGATTTTATCCGCCACGTCCATGCCTTCAATCACCCTGCCGAACGCCGTGTACTGCCCATCGAGGAAAAACGAATCGTTGACGCAGATGAAAAACTGCGACCCGGCGCTGTTCGGTTCCCCAGACCGCGCCATGGAAAGGACGCCCCGTTCGTGCTTGACGTCGTTGAACTCGGCGTCGATGGTGTAGCCCGGGCCGCCGGAGCCGTGGGAAGAGCGGTCGTCGGTTTTCGAATTGGGGTCGCCTGCCTGAATCATGAATCCGGGAAGCACCCGGTGAAACGTGGTGCCGTCATAAAAGTTTTTACCGGCCAGGTCCTTGAAATTCTTGACATGCCCTGGAGCCTTGTCGTCGAAAAATTCCAGCTTGATTGTTCCGTGCACGGTTTCGATCACTGCGATTGCTTTACCCATTATAAAAAACTCCTGTGGTTTTAGAATTATTCTTTGGATTTAATGGTAATTTTCATGCTGACGGGGTCCAGGGGATTGTCCCTTTCATCGCGCGGAGCGTTAATGATTTTATCCGCCACCTCCATGCCCTTGGTCACTCGCCCGAACACGGTGTATTGGCCGTCGAGGAAATAGGAGTTTTTGACTATGATGAAAAATTGCGACCCCGCGCTGTTGGGGTCCTGGGACCGCGCCATGGACAGAATCCCCCGCTCATGCTTGGTATCGTTGAATTCGGCCTTGATGTTGTAACCGGGGCCACCCATGCCGTGCATGGACCGGTCCGGGCTTTTGGATTTGGGGTCGCCGCCCTGGATCATGAAACCGGGGATCACCCGATGGAAAAGCGTTCCGTTGTAAAACCCGGCCTTAGCCAGCGTTTTGAAATTCTTCACATGCCCGGGGGCCTTGTCGGAAAAAAATTCCAACTCCATATTGCCGAATTTAGTTTCGATGACGGCGATTTCCTCCGCCAGTGCAGGGCTGACACCCCCGCCCACCATTGCCACGACCATCCCCACCAGCATTAAAATCTTTCGCATGGAACCCCCGAAAAAATGTTTTACACTGTTTGAATCACCCCCAACGGCCTCCGGGTCGGTCAGGACGGCCGGGAAATGTACCGCAGGGCCATTGTAAAGGAATGAAAACTTTCTTGTCAATCAACAGTCCGAATCAGGGACCGCGCCTGCGCACCTGTTTTATCGGATTCACCTACCTGCTGGCGGGGCTCGGCGTGGCGTGCCTGATGTTCGGGGCGGTCATCCCCCTGGCTGCGGGAATCCTGTGTCTGACGGCGCTGGCGGTGTGTTTCACCCTGGAGCTGTACCGGAAAATCCCGATCCTGCCGCCGATGAAGTTTTCCGTCTGGGTGACGGGTCTCATCGTCCTGCCCGTGATTTATTTGATCTGGAAACCGCCGATTCTGGACCTCACGGTCTGGTTCCTGGTGTTCATCCTGCTCACCCGTTTCGTGTTCAAGTCGGAACTCAACGATTACCTGTACGGCTATCTGATTTCGATCGTCTGTCTGCTGATCGGCGCCCTGTTTATTCAGGACCTGGTGTTTGGCGCGCTGTTTTTTTCTTTTTACCTTGTGCTGTGCTGGTGCCTGATGTTCTACAACATGATGGTGGAACGGGTGGGCACCCGGTGCCCGCCGTCGGGGTTTCACCATGCCGGAGATCAGGAAGCGGCCGGGTTTTCGCTGTTCGGCCTGTCGGCGACGATGATTCTCGCCAGCTTTCTGTTGACGGCGGCCATTTTCGTCAGCTTCCCGCGACTGGGCCTGGGGTTTCTGGCGCTCGATACCGGCGAGGGGGCGGTCAGCGGTTTTTCCAAACGGGTGGAGTTGGGCGAGGTGGGCCGCATCAAACAAAACGACAGCGTGGTCATGCGGGTGGAATTCCGCAAAAACGGCCAGGTCTTCCGCCCGCCACCGCGGGTTCTCTGGCGGGGGGTGACGCTGGACCACTATGATGGCAAGACCTGGATCTCCACCATGCCGCTCGCCTGGCAGTTCTTCAACCACCGGGGCCAGGGCAAGTGGTTGTTCACGGTGCCGGCCCCCAAGGAAACGGTGGTGCAGGAAGTCTACATGGAGGCGTTCCACACGCCGGTGGTGTTCACCTACGGGATTCCCGTCAAAATCGATGGCACCTTCAAAAAGATCCAAATGGACCAGGGGTTTTCCCTGCAAACCCAGGACCGGCACAGTGGGCCCCGGCGGTTCACCCTGATCGCCGACGTCGGCAATACCCAAACCAACTACCCGCAACCGGTGTATTTCCATCAGCGCAACCTGTTTCCCAAACGGTTTCTGCAGTTGCCGGAGACGGCACCCCGGACGGCCCAACTGGCCCATAGCCTGGTGGATGGCACCGACCCGGATGCGGTCAAGGCGTACAAGATTCTCGCCTACCTGAAAAACAATTACGGGTATTCCCTGGACATGGAACGGAAAATCCATAAGGGGGCACTCGAGGAATTTTTGTTCGAACGGCGGGAAGGCCACTGCGAATATTTTGCTTCGGCCATGGCGGTGCTGTTGCGGTTGAACGGCATCCCTTCGCGGATCGTCAACGGGTTTGCCGGCACGGAATGGAACGACCTGGGGCAATACATGGTGGTCCGGCAGGCGAACGCCCACTCCTGGGTGGAAGCCTATATCCCGGGCCTGGGCTGGAAAGTGTACGATCCCACCCCGCCCGATCCGGCGGCCCTGTTCGAGACATCCAATCCGCTGGCGCAGAGGTTCGACCTCATGCGGTTGTACTGGCAACGATACGTCATCCAGTATTCGATACAGGACCAGATCCAACTGGCGAATTACTTTGAACGCGAAACCCGTAACTTCAAGGACCGGTGGCAGGAGTGGAAAATTCCCAGCCTGAGTGAAATGCTGGACAGCCTGCACAACCATCCGTGGGCGCTCGGGTGGGCGGTGGCCGGATTCCTGGCGTGGTGCATCCTGGCCCGGAAATACCAGTGGCAGGGAACCTCGTGGGCGCCGCGGCCGCCCTTCGCGGTGCGAGCCTACCGGCAAATGCTGAAACGCCTGGCAGCGCGCGGCATCTTCAAACCCAAAAACGCAACGCACCTGGAATTTCTGAAGGCGCTTCACAGTCTTTCGCCGGACCAACGGGAAGCGGTCGAGGCGATCACCCGGTTTTACGAGCGTCACCGATTCGGCAACCTGCCCTTTATACCGGGCGAGCAACATCAGATCAAAACCCTGATCCGGCAGGTTTAAGCCGTTCCCTGTTTCCCGCAAACGCGGTGTGCAAAGAGAGGGTGCCGGGACGCGGATTGACAACCTTCGGCCCTACCTATATATTGCGCGTTTTCGTGCCAATCCCCTGACCTTTCATAATTCGGAGTTCTGCATGCGCCGGATGCACGGCCTGATCTTTTTGACCCTGTTCGCGGCCCTCACCACCCCCGCCCATGCCGGCGGTGTTTATTTTGGAACTTCGGTGGGGATGACGCACCGGCCAGACACCACTCTCACCAGCCCGAGTCTGGGCAGCGCAAGGATGGTGTTCGATTCCGGGTACACCTTCGCGGGTTTTCTGGGCTATGATTTCGACGGCCCGCTGAGACTGGAAAGCGAAATTGCCTACCGCGAAAATGAAATCCGTACCGGCGGCGGAATAGCCCCGCAGGCCGGAACCTCGGCGCTGATGTTCAGCGGGTTTTACGATTTTTCCCCTTTTAAAAATTCCTTCGAAATATATTTTGGGGGAGGAATCGGCGCGGCCACCGCGCAACTCACCACGATTTCCCTGGGACAAGCCCTCGACGAAAGCGCAATGGTGTTCGCCTACCAGTTGGAAGCCGGATTCGGCTGGAACTTTCGTTCCAGTTTCAATTTCAGCCTGGGTTACCGGTTCTTCAACACCGCCGAGCCGGAGTTTGTCTTGTCCACGGGGCCGCAGCTTCGGATGGATTTATCGAACCATGAATTCATCATAAAATTAAGATACCGGTTCGACCTTTAAAACCCCACCCGGCGGACTTGCCCCACTTCATAAATTGGATTGATTATGGAGCTCTTAAACGGTTCCGGGCCAGTCGGCCATCAAAACCGGTTGCGGTGCCTCGACCCGTTTGCTATTCTCTTGCAAGTTTTATAGCCCTCTAATTTCGGGAGGAAACATGAAACGGTTCACTGGATTCCTGCTGGCAGGCCTGCTGTTACTCACCGCCGCCCCTGCCTGGGCACAACAGGCTTACCTTTCAGGCAACATTGGATTTGGCATTCGGCCGGATGCCGATTTCAGCGGCACCACAGTGGACTTACAAAACGACCCGGCCTTTGTGATCAATGGTGCCATCGGTGTGGAGTTGAATCCCACCATCCGGATCGAGGGAGAAATCGGCTTGCATAACAATACCGCAGACTTATTACCCTTCTCCGCCAACGAGTTCACATTTTCCATGGTCAGTTTTATGGGTAACGGTTATTTCGATATTCCCACTCAGTCTCCCTTGAGACCTTATCTGGGAGCTGGATTGGGATTTGCTGTGGCCGGAGTAGAAGAAGAGAATATTTTCGGAGCTACCTCAACAGATTCCGATCTGGTGGCGGCCTTTCAGTTGATGGCGGGTCTCGGTTATGACATCAGCCCCAAGGCCACCCTGACTTTCGGGTACCGTTATTTCACTACCTCCGATCCCGGTTTTAATACCGCTTTCGGTCCTTTCGAAACCGAGTTCACCAGCCACGATTTCCTGTTCGGCGCCCGCTTCCGGTTTTAAAGGCGCGCATCTGCCGCCGGCCGGTCCGGCGATCCGCCCATCCAATCCAGCAATGATCATCCGGGGGACCCCGCGTCCCCCTTTATTTATTCACACCTTTCATTGAATTTCCGCAAAAAGGACCTATATTTTCTCCATAGATTATAAGATTATAAAT
>Ga0209980_10000150_pt1 | contig 34782 bp, 29 predicted proteins | sample CR02metaG_FD_183611 | JGI IMG/M metagenome (GOLD analysis project Ga0209980, IMG submission 183611) | Deep subsurface microbial communities from Mariana Trench to uncover new lineages of life (NeLLi) - CR02 metaG (SPAdes) (version 2) | ecosystem: Environmental > Aquatic > Marine > Ocean trench...
GCTGATCGCCCTGGTGCTCGTAGAGGCGCGCAATATTGTAGTGCACGTCCGGGATGGTCGCGTCGACGGCCAGCGCATGCTGATACGTCTCCAGTGCTTCCTGAATGGCACCCTGATCTTCCAGCACGACGCCGAGATTAAACGCGGCGATGGGGTTTGCGGGATCGATACGCAGGGTTTCTCGATAGAGCTCTTCGGCCTGTCGATAAGCTCTGTCGTTATGCAACAGGCGCCCGAGGTTGATTCTTGCGTTGACGTGGTCGGGGTCCAGGGTCAGCGCTTCGCGATAAGCGGCACAGGCATCGTCGCGCGAGCCGACTTGATCGAACTCCAGTCCGAGATCGAACCAATCATCACCGGTGCTGGCTTGGGCCTTGGCGTGCGGGGCCGAGGCATGGATGAGGGGCGCGATCTTCTCCGCGAGCTCCGTCACGGCGAAATCCAGAATGGTCTGTCCGGACTCAGGTTCCCAGGCGGTGCTCTTTTCCCGGACCAGGACGCGATCGCCTTCGGCGAGCACGCGTACCGAACTCAGAGGACGGTCGGAAGGGAGTTGCTTGCGGAGTGCCCGGAGGGCCCGCCAGATGCGCCGACGGTCCAGCTTGGCATCGGCCAGTCCCTTCGCAGTGCGCAACAGCACGAGGTCCTGGAACGAAAAGCGATAGTGGCCGGCAGAGGTCTTCAACGGTGAGACGAATCCGGCTCGCGCGAAGGACCGAACGCGTGCCGGAGACTCCTCCAGCAAATCCGCAACCTCCCGCGTGGAATAAGTTCGCATGGGGCGTAATTATTTAGCAGCCAGCCGCCGGCGTCTAGCCCGCCTATTGCAATAGGCGGGCTGGTGCATTATTCAAAGGAGTCCAGGAGTAGCGATCCCGGAGTTCACGGCACTCCCTTGCCAGTAAGAGTGTCATGCTCGTCGCGAGGAGAATCTCTAGGTGATTGAATGACAACTGTCTCCGCTGACAGAGACGACCGCCGCGCGAAACACAATGTCGTCGTGCTGTTCTTCGCCCAGGCCGTCCTGGGCTCACAGCTACCCATCCATATTATCCTCGGCGGGCTGGCGGGATTTGCGCTCGCCGAGAACAAGGCCCTGGCGACCCTGCCGATCTCGGTGATGGTGCTCGTATCCATGTTCACGGCCGCGCCGGCGTCGTTGTTCATGGGGCGCTTCGGACGGCGGCTCGGCTTCCTGGTCGGGGCGTTCGCCGGCGCGCTGGGCGGTTTACTTGGTGCAGTGGCCCTGTTGCTCGGCCGGTTCGAGCTGCTGTTGCTGGGTGGGGCCTTCACGGGAATCTATCAATCGACCCATGGTTTTTTTCGCTTCGCTGCAGCCGACACAGCGTCGGAGGCCTTCAGGCCGAAGGCCATCTCCTGGGTTCTCGCGGGTGGTCTGCTGGCCGCGTTGATCGCCCCTGAGGTCGTTCGAGCGACATCCGACTATTTCGTCCCGATACCGTTCGCAGGCGCCTATGTGGCTGTCATTGGCATCAATCTGCTCGGGGGGCTCGGCCTGTTGTTCCTCGACATTCCGACGCCGCCACGACGGGTGGCGGGAGCGCCCTCCGGGCGCGCGCTCGGCGTGATTTTCAGCCAGCCGAAAACGCTCGTGGCGGTGATTTGCGCCATGGTGTCTTACGCGCTGATGGTGCTGGTGATGACGGCGACGTCTCTCGCGATGGATGGGCACGGCTTCTCTACGGCGGATGCCGCCGACGTGGTTCGCTGGCATCTCGTCGCGATGTTCGGGCCGAGCTTTTTCACGGGCTCGCTGATCTTGCGGTTCGGCCACCTGCGAGTGATGGCTTTAGGGCTTGTTCTGCTCGGCGTCGCCGGGGTGATAGCCGTGGGTGGCGTGGGGCTCGAGAATTTTTATATTGCGCTGGTCGCGCTTGGCCTGGGCTGGAATTTCGGCTTCATCGGTGCGACGAGTTTGCTCGGCACGACCCATTCCACAGACGAACAGGCAAAGGTCCAAGGCCTCAACGACTTTCTGGTTTTCGGCCTCGTGACGGTCGCGTCTTTCAGCTCCGGCGCGCTGCTGCACGTTTACGGCTGGACGACGGTGCAATTCGCGATGGTTCCGGCGCTGGCGATAGCCGGTGCCGCGGTGCTCTGGCTGGCGGTTGCCACGGCACGCAGCCTCTCAGTCAGCGGTCAGAGGACGCGGGAACCGTAGTCAAGCTGCCCGCCGGTATCTCCGTCGGCTACAAGATATCGGAGTCGATGTCGTGCCTATCGAGCACTCGCTTGCCGAACGCAACCCATTGATCTTCAGGCACCCAGACTTGCTTGACGAACTCGAAGGCTTCATCGACGGGGACGTGCTTGTGGACGACTTGATAGAGAAACGTGAACATCGAAGCACGCTTGTTGACCTGACAGTGAACCAGGACTTGTCGATCGCCGGACTGGTTCAGCACGCCGCTGAAGAGCGCGAAGTCGGCGTAGGTCGGATTGCGCCAGTCGACCGGAATGTTGACATAGGCGATGCCATGTTCGGCGACGAGCTGACCCTCGATCGCGATGGCTCCTTGGGTCGTCGGTGGCGCGAGATTGATGACCATCTCGAAGCCTCGGTTCGCGAGGCCGCTTAGCTGCGCACTCTCGGGCTGCCCGGACGTATGCAGGCGATCGTTGATGACCACATGATTGATTGCGAGTACATCTTGTTGGGCGACGCCGGTCAGCGGCGCCATGGAGCCGATGAGCAGCAGTAACGCCGTCCGCTTCGCGTTAGCGAGGATCATAATCGTCGCGCTCATCCCAGTGTTAGTCGACGAATAATATACCTGCCACCGAAGAATCGGAATCTGTGTAGCAAAGGAAACTGAGGATCGGCCGGACTGGCACCCGTCCGTGACCGACGCGAAAACTCGCACAAAGACTCGCTATTGCGAGTCGACCGGGATCTCGAACCGCTCGCAGTAGCGGGCGAAACGCTGCGTCACAATCGCTCGATCCAGGCCGAAATCCGACAGCGCGTAGCGATGAGCCCCATGCTTGTTTCTCGGATTCTCGCTCAAGAAGCGCTCCATCGACGCGCGCGCCTCGCTCGATAGCCGCCAGCCGAGAAATTCGTAGAGTCGTTCCATCGTCGCCAACGGTGTCGCGACGAGTTCCGTATAGGCGATGTCGAAGAAGCGCTCCGCGGGTCGGTGGTCGCGTGTGTCAAGACAACGGCCCAGCGCGTTCGACCAGCGGCGGCACCAATCCGCGGCGATTTGCTTCGGGTTCGCCGAGTCGCTGAACGCGCGTCGTAGGACCGTCGAGAGACTCGCGATCGATCCGATGACTCTGAGCGGATCGCGATGAGTCTGGATGATCCTGGCGTCCGGATAACGATCGAGCAGGGCGTCCAGCCCGAATAAATGGCCGGGCGCCTTGAGTACCCAGCGGTCTCCCGCGCGCCTTGCCTGCAGATGTTGCAGAAACCGGTAGTGGATTGCATAACCGAACTCCTGCGCTTCCCGTTCGAACCAATCCTGGTAAGACGGCACGTTGTGCGTGGTGTGGAACTGGATGCTCGCGAAACCCTGCGCCATGATGGCAATACATTCCTGCGGCAGGTCGGCGCCGATCTCGTGGATGCGCCTGAATGCCGGGGCAAGCCGGTTCGCCCAGGCCAGGCGAGCGTCGGTGCGCTGACGAATACGCTCTATCGCTTCCGGTGTTTCCGAGTATCCGGCCGGGAACATGACTTCCCAGGTGAGTGGTATCCGCGTCGCCGGGTCCTGGGCGATGAGGCCATGGAGCAGTGTCGTGCCCGTACGCGGCAGGCCGATGATGAACACCGGCGCGTCGATCGTCTGGCGTTCGACGTTAGACGATGCCAGTCTTTCCTGCTCGAGATAGAGCAGGTTCTCGAGCAGACTCACCAAGAGCTCGCGTACGGTGATGCGCCCCAACGTCGTAAGATCCGCTTCGCGCTCATAGGCGTTCAGCAGGCGTTCCAACGGTTCCTCAATCGGCCAGTCGCCGAAATTCTCCAGGCGAGCGCGGCGTTTGGCCGCCGCGACGAGTGCTTCCGGGCGCAGGACCGGCGTCGCGATACCGGCGCGTTGCAGGACTCTGCCGCCACGGTTGAGTGTCCCCACGGCAGCGGACGTTAAAGTGTCGGCGAGGCTCATCGGTCGGCGTTCGGCAGTTTGCTACTATCGGAGGCCGAGGATTGTCGCCGACACGCTCGGTCCGGGCAATTCGCGGCGCGACCCGGACTCTATGCCCATGACACTGGACGAGATCAAATCTTTGATTCGCGACGTTCCGGACTTTCCGAAGCCGGGCATCGTCTTCAAAGACATCACGCCGCTCTTGTCGCATCCGGACGGGTTAGTCGCCACCGTGGAGCATCTCGCCGCGCGCGTCGCGGATATAAACGCGGACGGCATCCTGGCTATCGAGTCGCGGGGCTTTATCTTCGGCGCTGCGCTCGCGCAGAAACTCTCGCTACCAATGCACCTGGTCCGGAAGCGGGGCAAGCTCCCCCGGGAGTCCATCAGCGTCCGCTACGAACTCGAGTACGGCTTCGATCATCTGGAGGTCCACGCCGACGCGATCCGACGCGGCGGCCGCTACCTGATCGTCGATGACTTGCTGGCGACCGGCGGTACGGCCGCGGCCGCGGCGCGACTGATTCGACAAGGGGAAGGAATCGTTGCGGCCTGCGCAGTCGTCATCGAGCTGAGTTTCCTGGATGGAAGAAAAGCTTTGGACGGTTGTCCCGTCGTCAGCCTCATCACTTATTAGTTAACCGTCTGAGCCTTTCTCAACAGCCGGTTAGTTCGCTCGGCTGATGATGTAGTCGGAAACCCAGCGCAGCCCTTCCGATCGATGACCTAACGACGCCAGGTTTTCCATCGCGCGATCGTAGAACTCGCCCGCGCGTGCTTGGGCGCCTTGGGTCCCGAGTACAGACGGATAAGTCGCTTTCTCGTTCTGTCGATCTGAGACTGCGCTCTTGCCCAGTGTTGCGGTGTCCTGTTCCACTTCTAGCAGGTCGTCTCTGATCTGAAAGACGAGCCCGATGTCTCGTCCAAAGGCGTCCAGCCGCTGGAGGTCTTCTGCAGAGGTTTCCGCCAGTTCAGCCGGCATCATGATCGCAGCGCGAATCAACTCCCCGGTCTTGCGCCGGTGGATGTCTTCGAGAGTGCGTTCATCCACCGTTGCTCCTTCTGCTTCGATGTCCAACGCCTGGCCACCCGCCATTCCGGACGGCCCAATCGCCTTGGCCAGCCGCGCCAGAATTCTGACTTGCGCCTCCGATTGCTCGGCCAGTCGCTGATCGCTAGACACAACGTCGAAGGCCAGAGCTTGTAGGGCGTCTCCCGCCAGGATCGCGGTCGCTTCGTCGAACGCGCGATGCGTCGTAGGACGGCCACGGCGCAAGTCATCGTCATCCATGCTCGGCAGATCATCGTGGACCAGTGAATAAGCGTGCACGAGTTCGACCGCAGCCGCGATGGGGTCCAGCAGGGCCTGGTCTAGGTCGAAAAGGTCGCCGGTCGCGTAGACGAGTAGCGGCCGGATCCGTTTGCCGGCACCCAGGACCGAGTACTCCATGGCATCCCGCAGGCGTTGCGGTGAAGCCTTGGCAGCCGCCAATATCTGCGTCAATCTCGCGTCAACCCGTGCACGATAATGGTCCGGACGTTCGCTAAAGGACTGCTCTGGGGCCCGTGTTATCATATAAAATCATCGTAACACTGAAACGGCGTGCACGGCCTGTGTGATTCGTGAAGCCAAGAAAGAGCCGACCGATCGCTGAATCCCTGACAGATCTCCAGTACCAGGCACAGATTCTCCCCGGAGTATCTCGTACCTTCGCGCTGACGATTCCGGTGTTGCCCAAACGACTGGCTGAGGTTGTTGCGAACGCTTATCTTCTTTGTCGTCTCGCTGACACGATTGAAGATGATATTCGTTTAGACAACGAACAAAAATCCGAATTTCATCGACGTTTCGTCGCGATTGTTAAAGGGGAGGAAGCGGCAGAGCCGTTCGCTGGAGAATTATTGCCGCTACTGTCATCACGAGCATTGGCCGACGAGCGCGAATTGGTTGCCAGTACCGCCACGATCATCAGGGTGACGGCGAGTTTCTCAGCTGCCGAACGTGCCGCACTGACGCGTTGCGTCAGCGTCATGTGCGCCGAGATGCCCAAGTTTCAACGACGTAAGAGCTTGAGCGGGCTTAAGGATCTGGACGAAATGGCCCGCTACTGCTACGTGGTGGCCGGCGTCGTCGGCGAGATGCTCACCGAGCTCTTCTGCGTCCACTGCCCGGAGCTTCAGCCGCGACGCGATGAAATGATGCGCCTGGCCGTTTCCTTCGGCCAAGGTTTACAGATGACCAATATCCTCAAAGATATTTGGGATGACAGACAGGCGAATACTTGTTGGCTGCCCCGATCCGTCTTCGCGAATGGTGAGCTTCGCCTGGACGGACTCGACGAGTTTCATGACACGGAGACCTTCCGCGCCGGGCTGCGGGAGTTGGTTGGGATCGCCCATCAACATCTTCGATCCGCGCTCGCCTACACATCGTATATCCCGACCCGAGAAGTCGGGATACGAAAATTTTGTGTCTGGGCGATCGGTCTGGCTGTCCTTACCCTTCGTAAGATCCATGCGCACCCGGAGTTTACTTCCGGTCAGCAGGTAAAAATTTCGCGCCGCAGCGTCAAGGCTACGATCCTCGCAACCAACCTGACACTGGGCAGTAATCGTGCGTTGCGTGTGCTGTTTGCGCTCGCCGTTTCCGGACTGCCGCTGAAGACTCCAGATTCTGCTGCGGAAGCACCGCCTGTGGCACCGCCACAGGAAGGGCTGGATGCCGGGCGTCCGTAGCCCCGTAGTGAGCGCAAATCCGGAGAGCGCAGCGAGCATAGCCATCATTGCCGCGCTCGCCAGCGAACGGGCGCCGCTCGATACGCTGCTGATGGCCGAACCAAAGCCGCCGATTCGTGTTTATCAGTGCGGTGTCGGTCGTGAGCGCGCCCACGATGCAGCGAACGCTGCTTTGTCTGCCGGGGCATCCGCCTTGGTCTCGTGGGGAGTTGCGGGCGCGCTGGTGCCCGCATTATCGCCTGGGACGATATTACTCCCGGAGCAGGTACTGACGAACGACGGTGAGGAACTCGCGACGGACTCGCGTTGGCGGATGGAGGTCTGCCGCGCATTACAGCCGATGTTTATCGTCCACGGCGGCAGACTCGTCGATTCGCGAGAGGTGTTGTCGACACGCATCGCCAAGACACGAGTAGCGGAAGCGAGTGGTGCGATCGCGGTGGATATGGAATCGGCAGCCGTGGGTCGAGCTGCCGCCGGTGCGGGTAAGCCGTTCGTCGTGCTGCGCGTCGTCGTAGATGCCCTGGCCGATACGCTGCCCGGAGGCATAGAACGATGGATTGATGAGACGGGCAACCGGCGCCTGATCGCAGCGCTTGAGATCGCGTTCAAACCGGCGTGCTGGCCCAGTCTGTTCAAGTTGTCCCGGCGTTACCGGCAGGCGCACAGGGCGCTGACGGATTCTGCGCAAGTCCTCGTTCCCCAGGGATTCCTCTATCCTCAACCGCCCTCAGTCCGGGCGTGACGCCCTGATGCGCCCCGCTTCCGGGACGAGCTGGATCCGTGACGGGTTAACCACCTGGGTTCGTCTGGTCCTGCGTCATCGACAACTGACGATCGTGATCGGCCTGGCCACGGGAGTCGTCTGTCTGCTCTACGCCGGGCAGAACCTGAGGATCAACACCGATACGACCGACATGATCTCACCCGACCTGCCCTGGCGGCAGGATTTCATTGCCTATCGGGAACGCTTCGAGGCCCGGGACCGCAACATCCTGATCGTTGTCGATGCCGATATTCCCGAACACGCGGACGACCTCGCCACGGCCCTGGCTGACGGGTTACGGCAGTCGCCAGCGCTTTATCGGTCTGTGTTCCTAGCGGGCAGCGGCGAATTCTTCGAGCGCTATGCGCTGATGTATCTGTCGATCGCCGAGCTCGAGGCCCTGGCGGACCGTCTCGCCGCAGCGCAACCGCTCCTGGGGCGGTTACAGCAGCGCTACGACGGTGTCCAGTTCATGCAGATGATCGGCGAGCTCGCCGAACGGGGCGACCAAAGCGCCGAAGCGCGGCGCCTCTACCGCGAGGTCGCGGCGGCCCTCGGCGCGGCGGCGAACGCTCAACCCTACACGCTGTCCTGGCAGAGTTTGTTGCAGGGAGAGCCCGTTGCGAGCGCCCGGCGCTTCGTGCTCTTGCAGCCGCGACAGGACTTCACCAGGGCTCGTCCGGCAGCCGAGGCCATGGAGGGAATTCGAGCGCTGATCGACGAGCTGCGAGCCACTGCGCCCGAGGGAGTTCGCATCCGTGTGACCGGCACGGTCGCGATGGAACACGAGGAGCTCTCGACCGTGATTCGGGGCGCCGGCTTGGCGGGACTGCTGGCGCTGGCGATGGTTGCGCTGGTTCTCTACGTTACGCTGCGATCTTTTGTCTTGCTCGCCATTTCCGTGATGACGTTAGTCGTCGGACTATCGGGTACGGCGGCTTTCGCCGCGGCCGCCGTCGGGCATCTCAATCTCCTCTCGGTCGCGTTCGCGGTGCTTTACATTGGCCTCGGCGTCGACTTCATATTGCATATCTGTCTTCGCCTGAAGGAAGTCAGAGCAGACGGGCGACCGTTGGATGTTGCGATAGTAGAAACCATGGGCGGAGTCGGGTCTTCCCTCGTCATCTGTGCCGTCACGACGGCGGCCGGGTTCTACGCGTTCATACCGACGCCGTTCTCAGGCGTCGCGGAGCTGGGGCTGATCTCTGGTACCGGCATGTTCATCAGCCTGTTGGTCAGCGTGACGCTATTGCCCGCACTGCTCGCGCAATTTCTTCCCGATGCGGGTGTCGAGGTGGCCCGTTCGTGGTCGGGCGCTCGTTTCCTGAATCCGGTGGTGCAGCGACCGCGAACGGTAGTCGTCCTGACGTTGGTAACGGCGCTCGGGGCGGCGATCTTGTTGCCGCGGGTGAGCTTCGATCGCAATCCGGTCAATCTGCGCGATCCAAACTCGGAGTCTGTGCTCACGTTGCAGGAACTCGCGGCGGATGGCGAAGCGTTACCGTTGCATATGGTCGCGTTGGCTCCGAACCGTACGGTCGCGAGTCAATGGATAGCGACGCTGGAGGCTCTCTCGACCGTGAAAAATGCCAGCAGTCTGGAGGCGATGGTGCCCGGTGACCAGCAGCTCAAGTTGTTGCTACTCGAGGACATCGAGCTTCTGATGGGGCCGGGATTTGCGGAGTTCGAGCGTCGAGCCTTAGACCCGGCGGAGTTCAGACGCGCGCTGGAAGAACTTGATGCCCGTCTGGCGGAGAACGCCGCGCCGACCGAGGCTGCGGGCGAGCTGGCCCGGGCCGTGCAGCGGTTTCTCACCGTGTCGTCGACGCAAACCGCTGACGACCAGCGCCAGGGATTGCTGGAACTGGAGTCCGGGTTGCTGACGACACTGCCGCGACAGTTGCAGAGGCTCACCGCCGGACTCAGGGCAGGACCGTTCGGCCGCGAGGACCTGCCCGAGGAGCTGACATCGCGTTGGGTTGCCGCCGATGGCACGGAGCTAATCGAGATCGCCCCCGCCGAGGATATCAGCGACGACGTCGCCGCCGAGCAGTTCGTCGAGACGGTGAGAGCCGCGATCGGCACCGCGACCGGGCTACCGGTCGTCTTCCAGGAAGCGGGCCGGACCGTCGTGCGCGCCTTTCAGATGGCCTTCGCTTACGCACTGCTCATGGTGAGCATCATCCTCTGGGTGTTCTTGCGTCGGCTCGCAGAGTCCGTGCTCGTCATCGTCCCGGTCATACTTGCCGCCGGGGTGACAGCGGCATCGACCGTGCTGCTGGGCTGGCAGTTCAACTTCGCCAATATCATTGCCCTGCCCCTGTTGTTGGGCGTTGGCGTGGATAGCGGTATTCATATGGTGCACCGGATGCGAACCGAGCCACCTGCGGACGGCCGCTTGCTCAATACCAGCACGTCGCGCGCGGTGCTCGCGAGCGGGCTGACGACGATCGCGAGCTTCGGCAATCTCGCGTTCGTTTCCCATCTCGGCATGGCCAGTATGGGACAGCTGCTGACGCTGGGAATGCTGGTCACGTTGGTCGCGACGCTGGTTTTGTTGCCGGCGTTGCTCACGCTCCGGACACCCGCCTGATCACTCTGGTGACAGGGGGAAACGGGTTCGTCGGCGCGGCGGTCATCCGGGCGTTGTTATCGACCGGGCAGCGAGTTCGTGCCCTAGTTCGCCCGGGGAGTGATCGAAGCAATCTGGACGGGGTCGACGTCGAATCCGTCGACGGTGATATCACGGTCACCGAGACGCTGGATGCGGCCATGATTGGTTGTCGATTCGTCTTTCACGTGGCGGCCGACTATCGACTCTGGGTGCCGGATCCCGAGCCGATGTATGCCACGAATGTTCAGGGTTCCGTGAACGTGATCGAAGCCGCGGCCCATGCGGGCGTGGAGAAACTGGTTTATACGTCGAGCGTCTCCACACTCGGAGTGAATGCCGACGGCACGCCGGGCGACGAGGAGACGCCGGTTTCCGTGGCAGACATGATCGGTCATTACAAACGCTCGAAGTATCTAGCCGAGGAAGCCGTAGGCAAACGCGCACGCGAACTCGGTCTGGCCGTGATTACCGTGAATCCTTCCACGCCGATGGGGCCGGGAGATATCAAGCCGACGCCCACCGGACGAATCATTCTCGACGCCGCCGCCGGTCGCATGCCTGCCTATGTCGATACGGGACTCAACGTCGTGCACGTCGACGATGTCGCTCGCGGGCACCTGCTGGCGTTGAGATCTGGAACGCCGGGACAACGCTACATCCTGGGCGGCACGGACCTGAGTCTGCGGGAGATCTTAACTCTGGTCGCCGCGCGGACGGGGCGGACCGCGCCCACACTGCGTCTGCCCCATTGGCTTGTCACATCCGTCGCTTACGTGTCCGAGGGCTGGGCCAGGTTAACCGGCACGGAACCGCGCGTGAGCGTCGCCGGCGCACGGATGTCGGCCAAACGCATGTATTTCTCCAGCGCGAAGGCAGTCAGCGAACTTGGCTATCGGTCTCGCCCGCCGGAAGAAGCCATCGCCGCCGCAATCGGCTGGTTTCGTGAGCACGACTACCTGTAGGCTATCACTATGAAGTCACGGGTTCGGGCCAGAGCCAATATCGCGCTCATTAAGTACTGGGGGAAAACCAATCCGGCTCTGAATATCCCGGCAGTCGGCTCGATCTCGGTGACCTTGGAGAGCCTTTGGTCGGAGACGGAGGTCGAATTTGACGCACGCTTCAGGTCCGACACATTGTTGTTAGACGGTGACAGCCGGCCAGAACAGCTCGAACGCGTATCTCGGTGCCTCGATATCCTACGGGAACGCGCGGGCGTCAAGACTCACGCCCGTGTGGTCAGTGACAATAATTTTCCGACCGGTGCCGGCCTGGCATCCTCGGCTTCGGGCTTCGCTGCTCTGAGTGCGGCGGCGGCTCATGCGCTCGAACTCGATCTCTCGCCTCGAGAGCTCAGCATCGTCGCTCGGCGAGGCTCGGGCTCGGCTGCGCGCTCTGTTTTCGGCGGCTACGTGGAGATGCATGCAGGCAGCGCGGCCGATGGTCGTGACAGTTACGCAGAACCCTTGCTCGCCGCAGAAGCCTGGCCGCTAGAAGTCGTCATCGCGATAACCGAGCGGGGCGAAAAGGCTGTGGGTTCTCGGGCCGGTATGGAAAGCTCCGCATCGACTTCGCCATATTATCCCGCGTGGATCGCGACGAGTGAGAGCGATCTCCGCGCCGGCCGTGAAGCCGTTCTTAAGCACGACTTCGACGCGCTGGCGGAAGTCGTCGAACACAGCTGCCTGAAGATGCATGCTGTGGCTATGGCGAATAGGCCGCCGTTGATCTATTGGAACCCGGCCACGCTGGATTGTATGCAGGCGGTTAAGGCGCTGCGCGCCGGCGGGTTGCCGGTCTTTTTTACGATCGATGCCGGCCCTCAACTCAAAGCGATCTGTGAGCCCGACGCTCGGCCCGCGGTCGTCGGCGCGCTCCGCGAGCTGCCCGGCGTCGCGGACGTCATCGTTAGTGGTCTGGGCCCGGGAGTGGAGATACGCTAGCCCGTGAGAGTCCGCGCGACAGCTCCCGGCAAGCTGGTGGTGCTGGGCGAATATGCGGTCTTGACCGGAGCGCCGGCGCTCGTGCTCGCGGTCGACCGCCGATGTCGGGTGGAACTCGGCCCGAGCGAGGACGAGCACTGTCATCTACGCACCTGCGCGCCGGAGCCTGAAGAGACGAGCTTCGGTGTTGGGGCCCCGAGCGGCGTGGCGCTCGTCGATCTGGTGACCGGCGCAGATGCCGCCGGCAGCCCGTCAGCCTGGCGCGGTAGCGTCGACTCCAGCGGCTTCTTCGACGGCCGGGCGAAGCTTGGCATCGGCTCGAGCGCGGCGGCGCTCACGGCCTGGGCCGCCGCCTGGTCGGTCTATACCGGGAACGGCCACATCGCCCGTGACGTGGGCGGCCTGGAGACGCTGATCGGTCTACATCGAACGCTTCAGGGCGGTTCGGGCAGTGGCCTGGATGTGGCGGCGAGCCTGTTCGGCGGCGTCCTCACCTATCGCCTCGGGTCCGAGTCGGGTCCCAGGGTTGGTTCAGTCCAGCTGCCTAACAGTGTAGGATTCACGACTGTCTTCACCGGTTTCCCGGCCTCCACGCGGGATCTCGTGGCCGCCTACAGCGACTGGCGGACGGCCCGGCCGACCGAGGCGGCCGAGCAGCTGCGGCCGCTTGAGCGCATCGCGGAGGACGGTTGTGCCGCGGTCCGTGAGAACGACGCCGACGAGTTTCTTACGGCGGTAGCGACATATGGACGACGCCTGGAGGCTCTGGGCGAGTGTATCGGCGCGGAGATCGTGACCCGGGAGCATCGCGAGGTCGCGGGCCACGCGAAGCGATCCGGCGTCGTCTACAAAGTAAGTGGCGCGGGCGGCGGTGACCTGGGTATTGCGTTGTCGGCGGATCCGGAAGCACTGGCGGTTTTCAAGGAAGCTGTCCGAGGCAAATACCGGGTCGTGGATTTTCACGTGGAGACGGCCGGGCTGAGTGTCGAGGAGCAAGCAGGGTGAGTGACGATCTTTCGAGAATCCCGGAGTTCTACAGGCTTAGCGTCGAGGAACGCGTCAGGGCCGTAAACGAACGCGGCCTGCTGACGGGGAGCGACTTCCGCGCGCTGGCCACGGGGAAGCACACGCTCGATCTCGAGGCTGCCGACAAGATGATCGAGAACGTCGTCGGCGTGATGGGTCTGCCATTGGGCTTGGGCATGAATCTCCGTGTCAACGATAAGCGCTACATCGTGCCGATGGCGATCGAAGAACCGTCTGTCGTCGCGGCGTTGAGTTCGGCATCGAAGTTAATCGGCCAATGCGGTGGGTTTCAGACGGAAGCGACCGACCCGATCTTGATCGGCCAGATTCAAGTCGTGAACGTGCCGGATCTCGAACAGGCGAAACGTGCGCTCAGGGCGCGTCGGCAAGAAATCATCAGCTTGGCCAACAGTCTGCATCCGAATATGGTCGCGCGCGGCGGCGGCGCTCAAGATCTAGAGTTGTTCGTTCATCCGCTCCCATCCAGTGGCAAGCCGATGCTTGTCGTTCACTTGCTGGTCGACACGCGTGACGCCATGGGCGCGAACCTGGTTAACGGAATGTGCGAAGGCGTCGCGCCGTTGGTCGAGTCGATCACCGGGGGCGAAGTGTTCCTGCGAATCCTGTCGAACCTCACGGATCGCGCGCTCGTTCGAGCGCGCTGCAAAATTCCGGTCGACGCGCTGGTGGGTCGCGGCTATAGCGGTGAAGAAGCGCGTGACGGCATCATCATGGCCGGGGAATTCGCCACGGTGGACCCGTACCGCGCTGCGACGCACAACAAGGGAATCATGAACGGTGTCGATCCGATAGCGATCGCTACGGGTAACGACTGGCGTGCGATCGAAGCAGGCGCCCATGCATTCGCTGCCCGTAGCGGCCGGTATACGTCCCTGACGAAGTGGTCGGCTGACGAGAGCGGGAATCTCTGCGGTAGCCTGGAGATGCCCATCAAAGTAGGGATCGTCGGTACTGTCGTGGACTCGAATCCTACGGCCGCCCTGAACATACGCCTGCTGGGCGTAAAGTCTGCGACGGAGCTTGCCCAGGTGATGGGTGCGGCCGGCCTGGCACAGAATTTTGCGGCAATTCGGGCGCTGGCGACCGAGGGTATACAGAAGGGCCATATGACACTGCATGCGCGCAGTGTCGTCACGGCCGCCGGTGCGCCACAGGAGATCTTCGACGAGGCTCTCGACCGGCTGATTCTGAGCGGCGAGATCAAGGTATGGAAAGCGCAGGAGATTGTCGCGGAACTCACGCATCCGGCCGGTGGATCGCGACATGCCGCCCGTGATCGTGGAACGGAGGACGCCGCGCTCGGCGTGGGCTATGGGAAGGTCGTCATTTTGGGCGAGCACGCCGTGGTCTACGGACGTCACGCGATCGCGGCCCCTGTGCCGATGACCATCAAAGCGCAGATCGAGGATTGCGACGAAGGCATCCACCTGTTGATCCCACGCTGGGGCGTCGAGTTTCAACTCGCTTCCAAGCCCAGTGAGCGCCGCTCGTTCGAGCGTCCGGCCGGTGTCATGCTGGACAGGCTGGGCTTGAGCGGGCGAGCGATGCGCATCGAAGTATTCCCGGAGGTGCCGCGCAGTATGGGGCTCGGTGGCTCGGCAGCGATGGCGGTCGCGATCCTGAGGGCCTTAGACAAGCATTACCAGCTGGGGCTAACGGACGCGGAGGTTAACGAACTGGCCTTTGAATCCGAGAAAGTCGCGCACGGTAATCCGAGCGGCATCGATAATACGTTGGCCTGCTACGGTAAACCGCTGGTCTTCCGAACCGGGAGCCCGCCGTTGGTCGAGACCCTGAATATCAAGACGCCCATTCCGATGGTCGTGGGCATGACCGGGTACGAGGGGCTGACCGCTAAGACCGTGGGCCGGGTCAAGGCGGCGTGGCAACAGGACAGAAAATTATATGAGCGAATCTTCGATCAGATCGACGCGCTAGTGCTGCGAGGCGTGCAAGCCATTCAGGATGAAGATCTCGCGACGCTGGGCGAACTCATGAATGTTTGTCACGGCATGCTCAACGCGCTGCAGGTATCGACCCCGGAGTTGGAACAGTTGGTCGATATCGCGCGGGAAAACGGCGCACTTGGCGCGAAACTGACCGGGGGGGGCGGTGGCGGTTCCATCATCGCGTTATGCGACGGCGACACCGGTGCCGTCGTCAACGCGATACGCGCGGCGGGCTTCCAGGCCGTTCCGGTAGCGCTCGGGGCCGATCTTGATGGCTCGTAGCGAGGTCGTCTCCGATTCCAACGAAGAGCTCGTTCTGGTGGACGAGCTGGATCGCGAGATCGGACACAGTTCCAAGAGCGACTGTCACGCTGGTAACGGCGTCCTGCATCGGGCGTTCTCAATCTTTGTCTTCAACAAGAAAAATGAGCTCCTGTTACAACGAAGAAGCGCCGAGAAGCCGCTCTGGCCAGAATACTGGTCCAATACCTGTTGTTCGCACCCGCGAGTCGGAGAATCGATGGAGGAAGCGGTGTCTCGCCGCCTCGTCGAGGAACTCGGTATCGAGTGTCCGTTAAACTTTCTCTATAAGTTCAAGTATCACGCCCAGTACGGTGCAGTCGGTGCTGAACACGAGTATTGCTGGGTATACTATGGTCATTATGATGGCGAGGTGGACGTCAACGAGCGCGAGATCGCGGAATGGCGCTATCTCGACATCGTCTCATTAGAGTCGGAGGTTGCGGCGTCCCCAGAAAGCTTTACGCCGTGGTTGAAGATGGAGTGGGCGCAGATCACGAATTGTCATCTCGACACGATTCTGCAGGCTCCACAGGCTGACGGTTAGAGGCGAGCAATGCTGGATCGCAAGTAGGAGAAGCGATGAGTATCCCGTTAATTCAGATTTACCGTGTGGGGCGTTATATTCTGGAGCAGAAGTTCCGAGGTGTGAAACGCTATCCGCTCGTGCTAATGCTGGAGCCGCTGTTCCAGTGTAATCTGGCATGCGCGGGTTGCGGCAAGATCGACTATCCCGCAGAAATTCTGCAGAAGCGCGTGAGCACGGAGGACGCGCTCAAGGCCGTAGACGAGTGCGGTGCGCCCGTCGTATCCATTCCCGGCGGCGAACCGCTCATCCACAAAGAAATGCCCGCAATCGTTCGTGGCATCATCGCGCGAAAAAAATTCGTCTACCTCTGCACGAATGCACTGCTGCTTGAGCAGAAAATCGATGAATATGAACCTTCACCGTATTTCACCTGGTCCGTGCACTTGGATGGCGACCGTGATCGACATGATGAATCCGTTTGTCGCAAGGGCGTATTCGAGAAGGCGGTCTCTGCCATTCGATTGGCGGTCAAGCGGGGGTTTCGAGTCACGGTAAACTGCACGCTATTCAACGGTGAGAAGGCGGCAGACGTCGCCGACTTCTTCGATTTTTCGATGAACCTTGGTTTGGAGGGCGTGACGGTCTCGCCGGGATATAGCTATCAGCACGCACCGCGACAGGACGTATTCCTGGGTCGACGCCAGACCAAACAGCTGTTTCGCGACATCTTCAGGCTCGGCCGAGAGCGTGGCAGCAAGTGGCGCTTCAATCAATCCAGCATGTTTATGGATTTCCTGGCTGGCAACCAGAGCTATCAATGCACGCCGTGGAGTAATCCGACTTACAACATCTTCGGCTGGCAGAAGCCATGCTATCTGCTGGTCGATGAGGGATATGCGAAGAGCTTTAAGGATCTGATGGAGACGACGAATTGGGATAACTACGGTACGGGCCGGAATCCGAAGTGCGATAATTGCATGGTCCATTGCGGTTATGAAGGAACGGCGGTCGACTATACCGTCGCGCATCCTCTCGAAGCGCTGAGCGTCTTCCTGTTCGGGCCGCGCCTGGACGGCGAGATGGCGCCGGAGTTGCCCGTGTTACATGACGGCAAGGTGCCGGGCGTCGCGATCCCCGTCGATGAGATTGGTCTTATCTCGTCCGAACGCCGTCACTAACGGCCGTCGTTCCGGCCACGAGCAGACGGTGGGCGTGATGGTTCATGTCGACAGAAGCCTCTGGCAATAACGTTGAGCGACCGCGATGTGGGTATGGCGCAAGGAGGCGTGAACTATCACGTCCGCCGTGTGCGATACCGTCGCGGCGTGATGAAACTCTGGCTGCTCGGCGCCGGGTTAGCCGCGCTTCCGTGTATGAACGCCGCCGGCCAGATCCCCGCGTCGATTACTGCCTACGACACGCCGATGGCGTGCATCGAGGCGCTGCATGACGGCCTGATCAGTCTGTCCTTGGAACAAAGCCCCGACGGGCTAGCGGAGCGTTTCCAGCGGCTGGAGCCGTTGATCGTCACGACTCACGATCTGCCCTTTATCGCCGAGTTTACGGTTAGACGCCACTGGGCGCGTTTCGACGACGAGGAGCGGGAGGCGTTCCTACGGACCTTTCAGCGCCTGAGCGTCATGACCTATGCGAGCCGGTTCGTCGCGCTGTCCGAGGACACATTTCGTATTCAGGAGTCTCGCGCGTTGGGTTCGGGGCGTGTTCAAGTCGTCGCGCGTATTGTGCGTGCGGAGCCGCCGGATATTCCGATCGAATATGTCCTGCATCAAGATCGCGCTGGGTGGCGAATAATCAATGTCGTCGCCGACGGCGTGAGTGACCTAGCGCTGAAGCGTGCTGAATATCAGCGCGTGTTAAGTGAGGGTTCTGTCGCAGACCTGCTCGAGGTGCTGGAACAGCAGATCGCTGCGCTGCCGTAGCGCTCGGCCGCGAACTCTAGCTACCCAGGTAGCGGTAGTATTCGATACCCTCATCGCTGAAATTGGGATTGGCGCTCGAGCCTACGGACGAGATCAGGAAGCCATCCGCGGGGGCGATAAGCCCTGCTGCCTCACCGGTGTCGTGAAGGTTCTCATACTGTGTTTGCGTCAGGTTCTGGTAGGGTTCGAGCGCTGCCTTGAAGCCGATCTTGGACGCGGCGTCCTGCCACTTATCTGCCAGAGTCATCGGAATTGCCTCAGCCGCGTCGCCGCTTCCGTAGCCGACTGCTAGCACGCTTCGTCCAGCCAACTCGAGACCTTGCTCTGCGGCTTCCTCCAGCCCCGCTGCCATCCACGCTGGTAAGGCGGCACAATACACGTTGCCGATATCTTTCATCGGTTCCGCGCCCAGCGTCATCTTCGCGGCGAGTGTCTCTGTGAACATTTCGCTCTTCCGAAATTCCTTAAGCAGTTGGACGCTCAACGGGTAGACGTCCGAGTCGATATCCCCGTCTTTCACGAGTTGGAGAACATCCGGCGTAGAGTTCATCTCCTCCCGTACGGCGTCGACGTCCATGTCGGCGTTGCGACAGTACATTTCGAGCTCGTTGAGGCCGGCCGTGCCGTCTCGCGCGAGTCCAAAGAGATAGCTCAGCGCGAACGATGTCATCGGCATGCGATGATACGGCCGGTGCATGAACGCCGCGGCCAGGCTATGGTAGTAATCCGTAGGCTCGCAGCCCAGGCGACGCAACATTTCGTAGAGTGCGTGCAAAGTTTCGTCGAGATAGCACGTCGTCGAATACTTGCCGTTGAATACCGGCAGATCTTGGAAATGACAGTTCAAGTTGCCGCGAATGAGATTGCGCATCACCGGCTTTCTAAAGTCGACAGCCCGGTAGGCGGATGCACTGCCGATTTTTTTGAGCTGAACCCGCAGCAAGCTCGGATCGGTCTCCAGTAACATCGCTACTGCGCCGGCTCCCTGGGTCGGTTCGCCGGAGCTGCCCCTGGCATATTCTGCGATATCGGCACTGACGACGATGGCGCAACGATCCTCATCCTCGAGGGCGAGATATCGCAAGCCGTGCGTCATGGCATAGATGCCGCCCAGGCAGGCATGTTTCAGTTCGGGCACTTCACAATGGCGATTGATCGGGGAATGCCCCCGGGCGCGCAGCGCTTCATCCAGCATGCCTTTGACGATGACCGCGCCCGCGGAATTGTCGGTACTGGACTCGGTGCCCAGACCGAGAAAGCCGACGCGCCGTGGATCGATGTCGTAGCTGTCGATCAAGCGCAGGACGGCCGTGGCCGCCATTGTGTAGATACTCTGATCCGGACCGCGCATGCGGAAGCTTCGCCCGATGACGGCGCTGGTCTTCTCCCAGGGCGACGCCGTCCAGCTGCACCAGTCCTTAAGATCCACCCGATACGGAGGTACATAGACCGCGAACCCGCTGATCCCTACTTCCTTGGTCATCGCCAAGCTCCTCGGCTTGTTCTTCATCGTTGCTCTGTGCGCTCAACTGCTGAGTTCGCTGTGCCGGGGCGATTATATGACGATGGAACGAGAATGACCTCTATATGCCGCCTGGAGCCTCCGGGTCGTCGTGCCCGCCGCAATGGCGCGGACGTGGGGCGGCCTGAGGAGGTAGCCGTCCAAGGCGAGCAGCCCGTGATCGGTGACGGGTCGTTGAGCATCGTGCCTCGAGAAAGACTTCGCCTGGTCGGATTCGTGGGCGGGGGAGGATGACTCGGCCGCGTCCCCGAATCCTGGTTCCACGGGTGGCTGAAACGGCCACCCGCCGGCAGGGTCGGGGGCACGGAGGCCCAGTATCTAAGCTACTTTCGGCCGCCCTAGGCCGTAGAGGCACAATCATCGGCGGGTACCATCCGGGGAATTCTCAAACCTTGAACGACGTGGCTACGACCCAGGAGCGGGCTGTGACGGTCCGCGAGATCACTCCGGCGTCGTGCGAAAGCGGTCACGGGGGTCGCCGACCATCACGGTGCTGTTGGAGCCCAGCCCTGCGGGAGGAAATCGTCAATTACGACGCTCAGGGAGAAAGCCAGCTTATTAAAGTCGCCAAGCAAACGATTGCGCAACTCGCGCCGCCGCAGTAGATTCCGCTTCAGTCTGACAGACTGCTAAGGATTCCCGTGTTCACAAAGTCACTCGAGAGTTGTTACAACATCGCCCGTCTGCGCGAGCGGGCCGAAAAGCGCATGCCGGCCGCTATGTTTCATTACATCGATGGTGCGGCCGGCGACGAGTGGACTATGCGGCAGAATACCGAAGCCTTCGACCAGTACGAGCTCGTGCCGCGGTTCCTGGTCGACGTCAGCGAGATCGATCTATCGACGACAGTCTTCGGGCAGCGTATCGACATGCCGTTCTTCTGCGCGCCGACGGCTATGTCGCGCCTGTTCCATCACGACGGGGAGACCGCGGTAGCTCGCGCCGCCGCGCGCGCGGGTACGCTGTTCTCGCTGTCGTCACTCGCTACGGTGAGTATCGAAGAGGCGGCGGCGGCATCAGACGGCCCGAAGCTCTTTCAGGTCTATGTGTTCAAGGATCGCGGCATGAATCGTGAATTCATCCAGCGCTGTAAAGAGTCCGGCTACGCCGCGCTGGCGTTGACTGTCGATGTCCCGGTAGCCGGTAACCGGGAACGGGACCTCGAAACCGGCATGACGATACCCCCGCGGTTGACGCTCGCGACGCTGATCAACTTCGCGATGCACCCACGCTGGGTATGGAATTACTTTACGCACCCATCCATCGAGCTTGCCAATGTCCGCGGCCGGATCCGAGGCGACGTGACGACGCTGGTAAGCTTTTTCAACGAGCAACTCGATCGTACCGTCAGTTGGGACGATGCGGAGTGGATGATCAAGGAGTGGGGCGGGCCGTTTGCGATCAAGGGCATACTCTCCGTTGAGGACGCCAGGCGTGCCGCTGATGTGGGGGCAAGTGCCATCATGATCTCCAACCATGGTGGCCGACAACTGGATACGTCGCCCGCGCCGATCGAAATCCTAGCAGAGATCGTCGATGCGGTGGGCGACCGGCTTGAGGTCATCCTGGAGGGTGGCGTAAGGCGCGGTGTTCACGTAATGAAAGCGTTGGCCTTGGGGGCCACGGCATGCTCGGCCGGCCGGCCTTATCTCTTCGGGCTGTGCGCGGGAGGCGAAGCTGGAGTCGATCGCGCGCTGGAAATTTTCAGGACCGACATCGAGCGGGACATGAGGCTTCTGGGTTGTCGCAACGTTGCCGAGATCGATTCGACCCGCATACGCAAGGTATCGAGATGAGCGCGAGGCGAGATCGAGTCGAGCAAGAGCTATCCGGGCGCGCAGCCCCTGCGTCGACTATCCGGTTAACGGGTCGGTGACTGCGAGTACCCAGATTGCGAACAGGCCGAGAGCGCCGGTCGCGACGAGGTAGTAGAGAGTCGGTAACAACGTGCGGCGCAGCGTCGCGCCTTCCTGGCCGAGCAGGCCGACCGTGGCTGACGCCGCCACGACATTGTGTATCGCTATCATATTCCCCGCCGCGGCGCCGACGGCCTGAAGTGCTACGATCATAGCCGCCGATATGCCCAGCGCGGTGGCGACGCCATGCTGGAATAGCGCGAACATCAGATTGCTGACCGTATTGCTGCCGGCGATGAAGGCGCCTAGCGCGCCGATGAACGGTGCGAAGAACGGCCAGATGGCGCCGACGTTGATAGACACCCACTCGGCCATCGCAATCGGCATGCTCTGCAGCCCTATGGCGTTGACGTCGGAGTTGATATAGATGCGCACCATCGGCACGGTAAACACGAGGACGAAGCCTGCGCCCAGCAAGGTCTTCGCGGACTCGGCGAACGCCGTCGTGAATTGCGCGACCCGCATCCGGTGCAAGACGACGGTCGACACGGCGACGACGAAAAGTATGGTTGCCGGCAAATAGAGTGGCGTCGTCGCCGCAGAGATCTGCGTTCCGAGGATCTCGTCCCAACCGATCACGAACCGCCTGAGCCAGTCTCCGAGCGGCAGCCGCGGTAGGCGCGTCAGCACTAGCAGCACCGCGAGCAGCAAGTACGGAGTCCATGCCCGCAGCGTCGACATCTGTGCCGGCGCGGTGCTCAAGCTCGACTCCATCCGGCCGCTCCAATCGGCCGGCCAGTCTCTTCGGGGCGCGAAGTCCCAGGTATCCTCCGGCACCAGGAACCCGCGCCTCGCGGCGATCGTCATGATGAGAAGCCCGATCAATGCGCCGAGTAGCGATGGAAACTCCGGCCCTAACGCCAGGCCGGTCAGAAGATAGGGGATCGTGAAGGCGACGCCGCCCAGTAGCGCGAAACGCCAGGCCGACAGGCCCTCTGTCCAGGAACGGTTCGCGCCGAAGAAGCGGGTCATCATCATGATCATGAACAGCGGCATCAGCGTCCCCACCAGCGCATGGATGACGACGACATTGACGGTAACGATCTGCAGGTAGTCACCGAAACTCAAACCCGCCGCCGCCAGTTGCTGCAATACGTCGGGGCTATCCAAGCCGCCTCTGACGCCGACGAGTATCGGCGTGCCGACGGCGCCGAAAGTAACCGGCGTACTTTGCACCATCATGCCGAGCATGACCGCCGCGAGCGCCGGGAAGCCGAGCGCGACGAGTAAGGGCGCGGTAATGGCGGCGGGTGTGCCGAAACCGGATGCGCCTTCGATGAAACTCCCGAACAACCAGGTGATGAGTACCACCTGTATCCTTCGATCGGGGCTGATCGTCGCGAATCCCGCTCTGATTGTGGCGAGCCCACCCGAGTGTTTGAGCGTGTTGAGCAACAGGATCGCGGCAAAGATGATGAACAGGATGTCGAATGTGACGAACAATCCCTGGATTGTCGCGGCGATGATCTGCACGAACGACATTTTCCAGGCGAACCAGCCGATCGCGGCTGCCAGCAAATAGACCACGGGCATCGCGGTACGCGCGGCGATACGGAGTCCGATCAGCAGAACCGCCGCGGTCAGAATGGGCAGCAACGCCAGTAGCGCTTGAAGCCAAAGGGGCATCGGGACACGATCTCGTTATGCGTATTTTTTTATTTGCCGGCGAGCGTTCACCGGCAGCGATCATCATACAGGGCGGAACGGAATGGTAGCGACTGGACCCGCGGCGGCGAATTTGACTGCGCGCGGCCCCAGGCGTAGAAGCCCTGCATGGCTGGCGGCTGGTCCAAATTCGGTGAACGCTATACCCGTCCCACGGGCGCGCTGGAGTTGATGCAGGACCTGGGCGTCGCCATGGACGGCGAGCACGCGACGCTACTGCTCGGAGGCGGGAATCCGGGCAGTATCCCGGACGTTCAGGCCATCTTCAAACGACGTCTCGCGGAGATCGCGGCCAGCGACGAGAGCTTCGAGCGCCTCGTCGGAAGATATGCCCATCCGAACGGCGAGCGGCGCTTTCGTCGACTCCTGGCTGAGTTGTTAGCTGGGGAGTACGGCTGGAAACTGACCGCGGACAACATTGTGCTGACCGCCGGAAGCCAGGCCGGGTTCTTCCTGTTGTTCAATCTGCTCGCTGGAGAATTCTCGGACGGAAGCCGCAGGCGCATTTTGCTGCCGATCACGCCGGAGTACATCGGCTACACGGATGTAGGATTGGAGGAAGATTATTTTGTCGCTCAACTGCCGGACATCCGCGAACTCCCGGATAATTTCTTCAAGTATCGTGTCAATTTCGATGACCTGACTGTCACCGACGACATAGCCGCGCTCTGCATCTCGCGGCCGACGAATCCGACGGGCAACGTCATTACGGATACGGAACTGGGCAAGCTGGATCGGATGGCGAGGGAGGCCGGTGTGCCGCTGATCGTGGATAGCGCGTATGGCTTACCGTTCCCGAGAATTATCTTCACCGAAGCAACGCCTCTGTGGAACGATAATGTCATTCTATGTATGAGCCTTTCCAAGCTCGGCCTGCCCGGGGTGCGAACCGGGATCATCATTGCGAGGGAGGAGATCATCGCTGCGCTGACGCGTATGACCGCGGTCTTGAGTCTGGCTGTCGGCAGTGTGGGTCCGGTTCTGCTAGAGAAATTTCTGGCCAGTGGCGAGATCATCTCGATGAGTCAGAAACTCATCACGCCGTTCTATCGCAGGAAAGCGCTCGCCGCGTGTGAGCTGTTGCAGGCGGAGCTCGATGGAATCCCCTATAAGCTGCATACGCCGGAAGGCGCATTCTTCTTATGGCTCTGGTTGCCGGGATTGCCGATCCGAAGCGCTGAACTCTATGAGCGCTTGAAGGACAGTGGCGTCCTGGTCATCTCAGGTCATCATTTCTTTCCCGGCGTGACGGAGTCGTGGCGTCACCGCGATGAGTGTCTGCGGATCTCGTACGCCCAGGACGACGACATCGTAAAGAAGGGCATCCGTATTCTCGCTGCGGAGATCAAGAGGTCGTTCGCCGAATAGCGTTCCTGCCACAAACCCGGCCATGCTATGGTCTGTGTATGTTGGCGCTGAACGCATGGCGTGGCAGTGGGTCTTCGAGCGTAACGGGCGCGCGAGTTATGCGAAGCTGCCTGTACGCTGCGGCAGGCGTGTTCGCGCTCGTAGCGACAATCTATCTTGTTCGCGCCTTCGATTCCCGCGGTCAGTTGGACCTCGGGCCGGAGCATCGCGTGCGCTTCGTTGCCGAGTTCACCGCTGACCAGGAATCACGAACCGACTGGCAAGGCTATCGGGATATCGAGGCGCTGCTGGCGGCGGAGTTGCAGAGCAGGGTCGATTCCCATCATCGAGGCGATTGGTTGCTCGGTCGCCATCTCTCTACGAGCCTTACCCATCCGGATAATCTCGAGGCTAATTGGAATTACTCCTATGTCGCTTCGCCGTCTACCGCGCGGGGCGCTGCGGTCATGCTTCATGGTCTCACGGACTCACCCTACAGCCTGCTGGCGACGGCGAGTCTGTTCGTCGATCAGGGCTACCATGCTGTGGTACCGCGCATGCCCGGACATGGCTTCGCCGTCGGTGGACTCAAGCAAGCGAACTGGGACGATTGGGCTGCAGTCGTGCGCCTCGCCGTGCGCCATGCACAGACGTTGATGGAGCCCGGGCAGCCGCTAGTGCTCGTCGGTTACTCCAACGGCGCGCTGCTCGCCGTCCACTACGCGCTACGTTGCGGCGGCGACGAGAGTAGCCTATGCCCCGACAGCTTGGTGCTGTTGTCTCCGGCTATCGCCGTGGCCTCGTACGCACGACTGGCGAACTTGCACCATGGGATTTCGTGGTTGCCTTATTTCGAGAAGTTCGAGTGGCAGAATATTTTGCCGGAGATCGACCCATTCAAATTCACGTCGTTTCCCAAACACGCGGGCTGGCAGATTTACGAATTGTCTCGACGCACAGTCGGTCTCCTAGCAGACCCCGAACGCGTCGCGCGGCTTCCGCCCATCTTATCGTTCCAGTCCGTCGTCGACGATTCGGTCAGTGGCGCCGCGACCGTGGACTTTCTCTATAACGCGCTTCCCGTAAACGGCAGCGAACTCGTGCTCTACGACGTCAATCGCAGTAGTACCGTGCTGCGGCTCATGAGCGCTCCAGTGGAGAACCCCGTCGACTCATTGCTTGAGAGGGCGCCTCTGAGTTTTTCCGTGACGGTGCTCAGCAACCGGGATAGCTCGGGGGCAGAGGTGGGGAGTACTCGTCTGCTAGCGGGGGAGAGTTCCGCTGTCGAGTACGAACTCGGACTCGCATGGCCGCCGGGGGTGTTTTCGCTATCGCATATCGCCATACCTTTCCGGTCTGCCGATTCGCTCTATGGTGACGGTAGCGATACAACGTCAGGAACGACGGAGTCCGGGCTGGTATTGGGCGCGTTAGCGCCCCGCGGTGAGCGCAGCGTTCTAGCGTTGACGCCCAACTACTTTCTTCGGCTTCGTTACAATCCGTTCTACGAGTACCAGGCTGCGAAGATTCGCGATTGGCTCGGCGTATCGGAGCAGGAATAGAGTTCGCACACTCTCAGCTATCGAGACGATCGATCAGCTCGGGCAGCGCGGCGAAGAGGTCGGCGACCAGGCCGATGTCTGCGATTTCGAAGATGGGCGCTTCTGCGTCTTTGTTGATCGCGACGATCGTCCCGGCATCCTTGATGCCGGTAAGGTGCTGGATGGCGCCGGAGATGCCGACCGCGAAATAGAGCTCGGGTGCGATGATTTTTCCTGTCTGTCCGACCTGGAGGTCGTTGCCCACTAAACCAGCGTCTACGGCGGCCCGCGAGGCCCCGACCGCCGCGCCCAGGCGATCGGCCAGGTCGTAGATCATCTGGAACTTGTCCGCGCTGCCAAGCGCTCGACCACCCGATACCACTCTCGCCGCCGTCTGCAGGTCGGGACGCTCGCTGCCGGTATCGCTACGAAGCGCCACGAAGCGGGTGTGGGTGGGAAGCTCGGCGTCCAGCGAACGCTTCTCGATCGTCGCGCTGCCGGTCTCCTCGACTGCCGTGTAGGACGCCGTTCGGACCGTCGCGACCACCGTCCGATCGTCGCGTGTCTCGACCGTGACGATCGCGTTACCGGCGTAGATCGGCCGCCGGAATACCCGGCCGTCTGCGGTGGACATGATGTCGCTGAGTTGTCCGACGCCCATTAAGGCGGCGACCCGGGGCATCAGATCCTTGCCGAATGTCGTCGATGGCCCGAACACATGACTATAGTCTGCCGCCAACGCGGCGATCTGGGGTGCCCAGGTCGCCGCCAGCGATGCTTCGTTGGCGGGATGATCGATCTGGAGCACGGTCGTGACGCCCTCGAGCCTTGCCGCGTCCGCGGCGACGGCCTGGCCGTCGGCCGCGAGGACGGCGACGTCGATGCCGTCGTTGTCGAAGCTCGCGGCACAGCTCACGCATATCGCCGTGCTGAGGTTCAGATGCTCGCCGTCGTGCTCGGCGACGATCAGCACTCGTGCCATCAGAGGAGCCCCCTGTCTGTCAGCGTCTGCACGAGCTCTGCCACATCAGCGACGATGATTCCTTTCTGCCGATCCGACGGTGGCTCGACTTTCGTGACCGTAAACTGCCGTTCGAGCTCGAGGCCTAATTCCTCCAACGGGACGATCTCCAGTGTTTTTTTCCTGGCCTTCATGATGTCCGGGAGCTTCACGAAACGGGGCTCGTTGAGCCGGAGCTCGGTAGTGATGACGGCCGGCAGATCAATCTCTATGATCTCCAACCCGGCGTCGACTTCGCGAGACACCGTCACGCGGTCGTCGCTCAGCACCACTTCCGACGCGAACGTTGCCTGCGGGCGGTCCCACAGGGCAGCGAGCATCTGCCCCGTCTGGTTGTTGTCGTCATCGATGGCCTGTTTACCCAGCAGCACCAGCCCCGGCGCCTCGCGGTCGACTAGCGCCTTCAAGACGCGCGCGGCGCTGAGGGGTTCGAGCGCCGTATCCGTTTCTACCAGGATGGCGCGGTCTGCGCCCATCGCGAGCCCTGTGCGGAGTTGCTGCTCGCACTCTTTAGTTCCGAGCGAGACGACCACGATCTCCTCGGTTTCACCGCGCTCTTTGATCCGCAGCGCTTCTTCGAGCGCGATCTCGTCGAAGGGATTGATGGCCATCTTGACGCCGTCGAGTGCCATGCCCGAGCCATCAGCTTTCACACGGACGCGGACGTTGTAGTCGACAACGCGTTTCAGACAGACCAAGATCTTCTGCATGGTGTTCAGTATCGGTAGAGATTACGATCGCAACGCCGACCGCCGCACGATAGGAGACTTCATTATCCACAAGATCGCACCGACGCCGCAAGTATGACCGGCAATCTAGAATTGACGGCAAAGACGTTCCCCTCCTACGCGCACGCGCTGGCAAGACGTTATCCCGAACTCGATACGATTGTGCGCCGCTGGGGCTTGCCTGACTTCTGGTGCCGAAAACCCGGAATCGAATCGCTCGTGCTGATCATTCTCGAGCAGCAAATATCCATCGTCGCGGCTCGCAGCATCTATCGCCGGCTAAAACTAGAACTCGGTAGCCTGTCGGCGCGTCGTATCCACGCCGCCGGCGCCGACAAACTGCGAACGCTGGGACTGACGCGGCAGAAGTCTCGGTATTGCTACGAGCTGGCGCGCGCTATCGTGGAGCGGCGACTCTCATTGGCTAGGCTCACGGCGATGACCGACCGTGACGCGATGGCGGTCCTGATCGCGCTACCCGGCATAGGGCCCTGGAGCGCCGCAATCTATGTCATGTCCGCCTTGGGCCGCATCGATGTCTGGCCTCCGGGTGATCTGGCGCTGCGTCATGGGGTCGCCGATATCTTGCCGGGGATCGAGGCCGAGGCGCTGGCAGAGTCCGGAGATCGTTGGCAGCCTCGGCGGGCGGTCGCCGCCAGACTCGTCTGGCATCACTATCGGAGCAAGCGAACCAAGAACCCATGATATTGTCATGTGTCCGTGAGTGCAGCCCCCTCGTGACCCAGCCCAGAATTGCCGAACTCGATTACGCAGCCGATACGTCGCGGCGCTTCCGCGCGTTCGCTCACGCGCCATGGTGCGTATTGCTCGATAGCGGTCGACCTGGCAGCAGGCAGGGGCGCTTCGACATTTTCTCCGCCGAGCCCTATGCGACGCTGACCACTCGGGGCGAAGTGACCGAGATTACAACGCGGGACCGTGTCGAGTTATCGTACCGGCAACCGTTGGAGCTCTTGAAGCGGCAGTTGGGCGAGCCCGAGCCCAGTGTTGCCGGGTTGCCGTTTGCCGGCGGAGCGATCGGTTATTTCGGCTACGACCTCGGCCGAAGATTCGAGCGGCTACCTCATCTGGCTCAACGAGATATCGACGTGCCGGACATGGCAATTGGCCTCTACGACTGGGCCGTGGTTGTCGATCATCTACGGAAGCGGGCCTGGCTGGCTGGGCAGGGCCGGGATGAGCGAACGCTGGACGAATGGCCTGAATTACTCGAGAAAGTTTCGGGCCAGCCGCCCAGCCTGGCCGCGCAGCCGTTCGAAGTGCTCTCACCCGTGACTTCGAACTTCGATCGCGACACCTACGAGCAAGCCTTTCGCCGAATCCAAGAGCATATTCGGGCGGGAGACTGCTATCAGGTGAATCTCACCCAGCGGTTCACTGCCAGAGTGCAAGGCGATTCCTGGCAAGCCTACGAGCGTCTTCGGGAAATCAACCCCGCACCCTTTTCCGCCTTTCTATCGACGCCTTCGGGTGACCTGCTGTCGTCCTCCCCAGAGCGGTTCCTGAGTGTCAGAGGCTCCGATGTGGAGACCAAACCCATCAAGGGGACTCGCCCGCGCGCCGCGTCGAAACAGAAGGATGCCGAACTCGCGAGAGAGCTTCGGGCGAGTGTCAAAGACCGGGCCGAGAACGTCATGATCGTCGACCTGTTACGGAACGATCTCGGCAAGAATTGTGTGCCGGGCTCCGTCGTCGTCAACAGCCTGTTCGAGATCGAAAGTTTCGCGAATGTTCATCATCTGGTCAGTACGGTCAGAGGACGACTGACGGCGGGCCGGCATGCGCTGGACTTGCTGCAGGGTTGCTTCCCGGGCGGCTCGATCACGGGCGCGCCCAAGGTGCGAGCCATGGAGATCATCGAGTCGCTGGAGCCGCACCGTCGAAGTGTTTACTGCGGATCGATCGGGTATATCGGCTTCGACGGCAACATGGACTGCAATATCGCGATCCGTACCTTGTTGCGCCAAGGCGAGCAGATCCATGCGTGGGCCGGGGGCGGTATCGTCGCGGATTCTGAAGTCGAGGCGGAATATCGAGAGAGCCTGGATAAAGCGGCGCTGCTACTCGAGCTCATGACGCGGGGGATGCCCAGAGCCGGCGCTGGCGGTCGCCGGTAATCGGACGTGACTCCAGCCTCGATAAGCCGAGGTGTGCAGCGGCACGTCGTGTACCCGCAGCACGTCCACGCCCTGTTCGCAGAGCTGCAGAGACACGCCCAGCGTCGCTAGGTCCTTATCGACACTCTGGTCACCGGCCAGATGGCTTAGAAACGACTTTCGGGAGTGCCCGATCAGGACCCGAAGGCCGTGTCGTCGGAATTCGCCGGCGCGTCTTAAGATCTGCAGGGACTGAAGGCTGTTCTTGCCGAAGCCGATGCCCGGGTCGAAGATGATGCGGTTCAAGTCCAGTCCTGCCTTGTCCCAGGAATCGAGGCGCCGAAGAAGCCACTGTTCTACCGTGCGATAGCCGTCGTCCTCTCCCGGCAGTTGTCGTTTCGGATCGGCAGGCACGCTCACGCTATGCATGGCGACCCAGTCGGCGCCACTGGTCTTGGCGAGATCCAGCATCTCGGGCGAGCTCAGGCCGCTGACGTCATTGATCATGTCCGCGCCGAGCGCCAGGGCTTTTCGGGCCGTCGTTGCGTGATAGGTATCGACACTGATCCGAGGTGCTAGCGGAGTCGCATTACGGCGAGCCACGAGTTTCTCCAGGACTGCTTCGATGCGCAGCCACTCCGTCGCTGCCGAGATAGGCTGCGCACCCGGTCGCGTCGATTCCCCGCCCACATCGATGAGATGCACGCCCGCGTCGATCATCGCGTCGACGTACGGTTCGACAGCGGACCAGGTCTCATGCTGCCCTCCGTCCGAAAACGAGTCGGGTGTCACATTCAGTACGCCCATCCACAACGGTATGTGCTGAGGCAGCTCTCTCGACCAGTCCAGGAGCGTCTTGCCGGCCAGGCCCGGAATCGTCAAGCGCGGCTCCAGTGCGATCAGCGGCGCGAGGACGAAGCTCCTCTCCCGTATCCGCGGATGCGGGATGGTCAGCCGCTCCGTGTGAATTTGCTCTCGGCCCCACAGCAGGATGTCGATATCGATGGGCCGCGGTGACCAGCGCGACGCATCTTTGCGACCGAGTGTCATTTGAATCTCATCGATCCAGCTGTAGAGCGTCTCGGGTTGCGTCTCGGTTTCACATTCGGCAACTAGATTCAGGAACGGCAGGTCCCACTCGGCGGGTGCGTTGTCGGGCAGGAGTGCGGGGGACTCGACCACGGGAGAAATCCGCCGGATCGTCAGGTGTTTCGTGCCTAACAGTTCCAGCGCACGGCTCAGGTAGCCTGCCCTGTCACCGAGATTAGTTCCGAGACCTAGATAGATCAGCATTAGAGTGGGCGAAGTTGTCTATGAAACTACAAGGGACTTTGTAGACAGGAGTATAGCGGCAGCGATGCAAATCGATGGCAGCGTGCGCTCTACCCCCTTAGAATGCGACAGAACAGAAGCAGAAAACTGACAGGCGAAGGGCGTAGCAATGAAAGCAAGAGCGGCGGTGGCCTGGGAGGCGGGGCAGCCTCTGTCTATTGAAGAAGTCGATGTCGTGGGGCCGAAAGACGCGGAAGTGCTATTGCGTCTGGTGGCGACCGGGGTGTGCCATACCGATGCCTTTACGCTCTCGGGTGAGGACCCGGAAGGCGCATTCCCGGTGATCCTTGGTCACGAAGGGGGTGCCGTGGTAGAGGAAATCGGTTCCGGTGTCAGCAGCGTAAAGCCGGGCGATCACGTCATCCCGTTGTATACGCCCGAGTGCGGAGAATGCAATTTCTGCACTTCGGGAAAAACGAATCTCTGCCAGGCGATCCGAGTGACTCAAGGGCAGGGTGTGATGCCCGATGGTAAGACGCGCTTTTCCTGTGCCGGCAAAGACATCTTGCATTTCATGGGCACCTCGACTTTTTCCGAGTACACGGTGCTACCGGAAATTGCCGTAGCCAAGGTCGCGACGGAAGCGCCTCTCGAGAAGGTCTGCCTACTGGGCTGTGGAATCACGACGGGAATCGGTGCGGTGCGGAATACCGCTAAGGTCGAGCCGGGTTCGACCGTCGCGGTGTTCGGGCTCGGCGGCGTGGGTTTAAGCGTGATTCAGGGCGCCGTCATGGCCCAAGCGGGCCGAATTCTCGCCATCGATATCAATGCCGACAAGGAAGAGATGGCGCGTCAGTTAGGCGCAACCGACTTCATCAATCCGAACGACTACGATGATCCGATTCAGGAAGTGATCGTGGAGTTGACGAACGGTGGCGTCGACTATTCCTTCGAGGCTGTCGGCAATGTGAATCTGATGCGCGCGGCACTGGAATGCTGTCACAAGGGCTGGGGCGAAGCCACGATTATCGGCGTGGCGGGCGCAGGCCAGGAGATCAGCACTCGGCCGTTCCAACTCGTCACCGGGCGTGTCTGGCGGGGCAGCGCGTTCGGCGGCGTCAAGGGCCGCAGCGAGTTGCCGGGTCTGGTGGACCAGTATCTATCCGGCGAGATCGAGGTCGATCAGATGATTACCCACACGATGGGGCTCGAGGACATCAATAAAGCCTTCGATCTCATGCACGAAGGCGCGAGCATTCGTTCGGTGATCCACTTCTAGGGTCGTTCCGAGCACAGCCGCAAGCGCGGCGTCGTCGCGATTCCTAACGTAAATCGAATCGCAGCGAGATGCCGGCGTAGGCGTTGCGCTCCGGCCCGGGTTCGAAATATCTGCCGCCGAACGCGTTGATTCTCACGTTGGCGTTGTAGCGTTCGTCGAACAGGTTGTTGACGCCGATGAACGGTGAGAGGACGACCGAGCCGACCGTTCGCTCGAAGCCGAACCTTAAGTTGGCGATTAGGTACGCGTCGTTGATCGCCGAGTTCGCGTTGTTCGTGAATTGTTCGTCCACGTAGAGTGCGTCTAGCACGCCGTACCACCCGGATGGATGGTTGTAGGCCGCTTCGCCAAACAGAACGTTCTTGGCAGTTCCTGGAAGGGTATTGCCTGAGAAGTCGTTGCCGTTATCGTCGAGGAACCGATCGAACTTAAAGTCTGAATAAGTATAGCTAACGGTCAGGTTCAACTGATCCGTCGGTTGGGATGCGAAGGCGAGTTCCAACCCAAGCCGAGTCGACTTCCCCGCATTAGCGAAGAAGTCTCTACCCGGACTGCTGGCGATCTCGAAAGGAATCAGTTCGTCCTCCACATCGATCTGAAAGACCGCCAGCTCGAAGCTGCTGCGGTCACCGAGCGCTGCTCGTAGGCCGATCTCCACATTCGTAGCGGTTTGGGGATTGACGGTCGGATTGAAGCCGCCCGCACCGGACGGGTTGGCGAACTCCGTCGTCGTCGGGGTCTCGAAGGCCGTCGACACAGTGCCGTAGACGTTCATCGTCGGCGTGAGGCTCACGAGGATGCCGAGCATCGGACTCACATCGCCCAGCGTCCGCGAGCCCGAGTCGTCGCCGTCGCTGAGAAAGTGATCATCGACGTCGAACTCCAACTCGTCGTAGCGGATACCGAAGGAGACCTCGAGATTCTCGTTCAGGGTAAGCTCGTTCTGGATGAAAACGCCCTTGCTCGTTACCCGTTCGTTCTGATCGAACGTCAGCGGGCCCCGGTTACCGAGGTCGTTATCGAAGCGGCGCCGGTCATCGTCCTGGTCATCGAAATCCACGCCGATGATCAGGCGGCTCGGCTTGCCGCCCCACATGCCGGTGTAGCGATAACTCACGCCGCCGCCCGCGAAGAAGCGTTCCAGATCGACAGCCCCGCCACCGGTGAAGGGCAGCTTGTTGCTGAAGTCGCGCCAGACATAGTAGGTGCGGGCTGTGATCTCGTGACGTTCGCTAAACGGCAACGTATACACCAACCCCAGCCGGGTCTGTTCGAGTGCTTCGCCCGCGTCGAAGTTGACGTTTCGGTCGCGCGCCGAACTCGGGTCCGCCGCGGCTTGTGCCGCGTCGATACCCCCCGGGTCGTTGGATATGGGTTGATCGGTGAAGCTGACGACCGTCAACAGAGTGCTGTCCGCGCCCAGGTCGAAATTAAATCGGCCGCTGAACTGGGTATTCTTCGCCTCGCTGTGAGCCCGGTAACCGTCGAGCTCGGTGTCGGAAAGACTGACGAAATAATCCAGCCGCTCGGTCCGGCCACCGGCCTTCAACTGGAGCTTGTGGAAACCGTAGCTGCCGAGCGTGAGTCTGGCGTCGACATACGGAGTCTCTGGTCCGCGTTCGGACGTGACGCTTATCACGCCCCCCGAAGCGTTACCGTAAATCGAGGAACTCGGCCCGCGGATGACCTCGATTCGACGGGTCGCGCCCAGGTCGATGCTGTCTACCTGGCCCTGGCCGTCGGGCAGCGTTTCGGGAATGCCGTCGACGATGATCTTGATGCCGCGAATGCCGAAGCTGGAGCGCGCACCGAACCCTCTGATCGCCACGCGGAGGTCCTGAGCGAAGTTGTAGCGGTTCTGCATGAACAGGCCGGGGACTCTGGACAGCGCTTCGTCGAGGCCAAGTTGTTGCCGGCCCAGCTGGATCTCGTTCTGACTCACGACACTGACCGCCGCCGGCACGCGGTCTAACGGCCTGCTGAGCCGGGTCGCTTCGACGATGATCTCCTCCAGCTCTCCCGAGTAGGCCTGTGCGGTCTGTTGGGCAGAAAGCGTGCCCGGCAACGACAATGCGCTGAGCCAACACGCCAGGCATTTCATCGAGCGAACAGCCGTGCTTTTACTTAATCGCATACGGAACTCACAGTTTTGCGAACTCGTATCATGACCGATACGGCCGCAGGGTCGCAACGCATGGTGCGCGATCGCGGACCGCAAAGCCCGTTGTTTAGCCATTCCTGGCGGCCTACGGCCGGCGGCCATCTTGGCATTTATTCAGTCTGGCTTAGGACTTCTCCAGGTTTCTGCAGAGAATCTTGGTACACCAATCCGCTAGTGTCTCGTTGTATGCAGCGTGAATGGAATTAATACAGGATTTAGACTGATGAACACCACACGAGCAGTAGCAGTTGCCATATTGACGTTGACCGGGTTC
>Ga0209980_10000151_pt1 | contig 34777 bp, 40 predicted proteins | sample CR02metaG_FD_183611 | JGI IMG/M metagenome (GOLD analysis project Ga0209980, IMG submission 183611) | Deep subsurface microbial communities from Mariana Trench to uncover new lineages of life (NeLLi) - CR02 metaG (SPAdes) (version 2) | ecosystem: Environmental > Aquatic > Marine > Ocean trench...
CCAAAACCATTTGTAAAATGGGCTGGTGGAAAAAGGCAATTAATTCCAATTCTAAATCAGCATCTTCCTGAAACCTTTGATACCTTTTTTGAGCCATTTTTAGGAGGAGGCGCAATGTTGTTTCATATTCTCACTAAAAACTCAAAACAAAATTGTATTGTTTCAGATTTAAACTCTGATTTGATTTTGACATATGTTACAATTAGAGATAGGGTTGAAGAACTAATATCCTCACTCAAAACCCATTCAAAAAATTATTTCAAAAATTCTAAATCCTATTATTATTATTCAGTAAGAGATAGCGTTCCAAAGAATCAGATAGAAAAGACATCTAGACTCATTTTTCTAAATAAAACATGCTTCAATGGATTGTACCGAGTAAATAGCAAAGGAAAATTCAATGTACCGCTTGGTCGTTATACCAATCCAAATATTGTAAATGAGGAAAATCTCAGATCGGTAAGTAGGGTGATGAAATCTAGAAAGATCCTGATGACTTGTAGGGATTTCTCAGCGACTTTGGATGATGCTGGAAGGGATGATTTTGTATATTTTGACCCACCATATCACCCAGTAAGCTCTACTGCAAATTTCACAAGTTATACAAATCGTGATTTCACTTACGAAGATCTTAAACGTCTTTCAGAGACTTGCACAAAATTAGATTCAAAAGGTTGTAAATTTATGCTATCTAATTCCAACTCCCCAAAGGTATTGGAATTTTTTTCAAAAAATTCTTGGAAAATTTATGAGATAGAAGCTAACAGGACAATCAATTCTGATTCTAGAAAACGAACTGGTTACTCTGAACTTTTAATAAAAAATTACTAAAAGCTTCGAGCGGGATCCGGACCCGCGACCTTTACCTTACCAAGGTAACGCTCTACCAGGCTGAGCTATCGAAGCACGATAATTCGGTTGTGGAAAATCCTTATAATTCTTGATTAATTTCTGAAAAAAACTCAACTGTTAAATTTCCAACGTCTTTTAGCTACGGTCAGGGAGGAGTAGTCAAGCCTGGCCAAAGAAAACTAATTTGTTTTTGGACACGCGGGACTTAAGATCATAATAATGGGTGATCCCGTCTCTTAGGGGTTCGTGGGTTCAAATCCCACCTCCTCCATCTGTCTATTTTGGATGTTTTATTCCTCTTGCGTTCAAAACTTCGTAAACATCAGGCAATGAAAATACAAAACCGACATGGACACAATCTTTCTCTTCACAGAGTTGACAGAAAAACTCTCCCCTTTGTATAGCAACCTCTGCAATTCTGTTTTTGATATTATCTTTGAGAATTACTCTATCGCCATCGACTGAAATCTTTTCAAGCTTTGGAGCATATCTCGCAAAGGTTTTGTCCTTTTGCATCATCTCCTCTAGCATGTATGTGATGTATCCTGAAAAGCTGTTGACGCCTTTCATCACAAGTTCGTTCTTGTTCTTTTGGTATACATCGTGGAATTTGTCGTAAACAGTTTCTGAAACTGTGATTGATTTGAAACCTTCTTTCGGCAAGTTACTTTCCTCTTACCGTACTTTGCAGTACCTCAACTATATAATGATTGTTGTTCATCGTTAGAACACAAATAGTAATTGTGAATTAGACTTTATACAATACAATAATTGTAGAGCATTATGGCTAGAGGATATCAAACTGAGGAAATAAAACAAAAATTACTAGATGTTCTTAATGATGCAAAAATAGGATTGTCCGGTGTTGCGATTGCTGAAAAACTCGATGTAAACAGAATTACAATTACAAAATATCTTAACATTTTTGCAGCGGAAGGTCTGATAAGGCAAAAAAGTATAGGGAATGTAAATCTCTGGTTTCTTGAGGAAGGAACCGAACAATTTCAATTTCCAGATGACTATTTCAGAGTTAAAACAAAATTCATAGAATTTTTGACAGATAGATCAGAAAAACAAGTTTACAATTTGATAAGAAATTGCCTTCATTCTGAGGCTAACACTCAAAAAATTATGACAGAAATCATTTTTCCGGCAACAGATTCAATTCAAAAACTGTACAAGGATGGCAAAATTGGCAACTCTGAAGAAAAACTTCTTAGTAAAATAATTTCAAATTCAATTCAGATACTGAATCTAATATCTATTGAGGAAAACCCAAAAAAGAATGTAATTGTTCTGGCAGCCGATTCTAAAAGTACTCTATATTCTGAAGCTATATCTACGGCATTTCATTCTGATGGGTGGAAGGTTTCATCTTTAGGTGATATGTCTTCAGCAATTGATGTTTTGTTTGATTTAGATTTGCAAAAACTTCTTGGTAAGGTTTGGAAGCAAAAAACCGGAATTATGATAATTGTAATATTTTCTGACACTGAGGAAGGTTTGAATTTCTTCTCAGAAGCAGTAAATTCTGTTAAGGAACACTTTGAAAAAAAACTCTTTCTTGTGTTATGTGGCAAAGTAGGAAAAAAAACAGTAATTAAGGCTGACTTGATTTCAGAAAAACCTGAGGATGTCATTCAATGGTCACAGACAACTTTTGAAAGTTCAGAATCTAAAAATTAGTGGGCCGAATGAGATTCGAACTCATGACCTTTCGATGTCTGAATATGTTTATCAGTCGAACGCTCCAGCCAAGCTGAGCTACCGGCCCTCAAAAAATTTCTTTTAAGCAGTCATTTAAGTTTAATTTTTCTTCCACTTAATGGAACAACCAATTGAGGGATCAAAATCCTTTTCAATTTTTTCACCCGCAAGCAGTTTTTCGATGTTGACAATCATAGTTTTTTCAGTTGCAGTATCTTCAGGGTTCATTGCGTTGTCTATTCTACCGTGGAAAAGTAGTTTCCTTTCTTTATCAAAAAGGAATGGATCTGGTGTGCAAATTGCACCATATTTTTTTGCAATTTCCTGAGAGTCATCAACAAGATAATCAAACTTGATTCCTTTCTCCATTGCCACTTTTTTCATATTTTCAAAACTATCATCAGGATAGTTTGTGGGATCATTGCTGTTTATCCCAACAAGAGCAACTCTGTCTTTGAATTTTTCATGAATTTCTTTTATTGCCTCTACTTTTGCTTTTACATAAGGACAATGATTGCAGATGAAAATAACTAGCAAAGCATCAAAGTCCTTGTATGTGTTTAATGAGTGCTTTTTGTCATCAATTCCAATTAAATCAAAATCGGGTGCTTGATCGCCTGCTTTTAGTTTAATTTGAGATTCTAGCAAAACCATAAACACAAGTCACAAAAAAGCAAATAAAATCTTTGTCAAGACAACAATTAAAATCAACACGGAATTTATCGATCCGTGGGCTGATAGTTTAGACTGGTAGAATACCCGCCTTGCACGCGGGGGGTCAGGGGTTCAAATCCCCTTCAGTCCATTAAACATTTTTTTAAATTGGTTCTATTTTGAACTTCAAAAGGCAAGATGGATTTAAATATGATAACTTTGGGTGAAAAAAACATGGCAACAGCAGCAGACGGATGGCCTGTATGGATTCCTCTCATTGTAGGTTTAGCTCCAGGACTAGTATACTGGATCATAATCACTGGTATGAAAAGACGAAGATAAATTTACTTAAAAACAACTTTTCCCTACTCTCTCATAATAGATTCTATTAGGTTAAACCTTGTAACCTACATTGTTGACTTTATGATATATCGCACAAAATTAATCATGTGGAACAATTTCCAGTATATGAAAAAGATCATACTTGCAGCATCTATCGTGTTTCTTTTATTCCCATTCAGTTTTGGTTTTTCTCAATCGTATGATAAACCGCCAACCTTGGGAATTATTCTTACAAGTTTTAGCCCTTATCACTTCAAAGATGAAAACGGTTATACAGTTATTATCGGTGAGGTTGAAAACACGAAAAATTTTCCAGTAACGGCTGTAAAAATTCTGGCATTATTTTATGATGAATCTAGTAAACAACCTCTTGAGGCTCAAATAGGCACTACTATCGTTGATGTTATTCCGCCATTAGGAAAGGCACCCTATATGATAAAGTCACGCAATCCAGATGCTTCAATTACAAACGTCTCAGTGAAACTTCAAGGTTTTAATTCTGCACCCCCAAAAAATGAAGAACTTGGAATAGAATCTGAAATTTCTGAATTTGGTGAGCAAATCAAAATTGCAGGCAGTCTAACTAATAATGCTTCTAAAGAAGCATCCCAAACAAAAATCCTTCTTTTGTTTTATGATGCTTTTCAACCACCTAGAATAATTTGGATCTCAATAATAGAACTGGAAGAAGCCATAGAGAGTGATTCTAGTGTAGATTTTGAATTTAATGAAAAATTTGATCCGCGTTCATTAGGTTACAAGATTTTTGCAGAATCAGATAACTCATATTCAAACATACATAATGTTGAGATTACACGACCTGATGTACTTACAAAACTTGTAACAATCAGCGATGTTTCAATAAATGATGATGAAGGAAACAAACTATTGGATATTTCTAAAGGTTCTACCATAAACATACAAAGCCAAATTTGGTTGCAGTATGCAACTGATCAAGAAACTTTTGAACAACCCTATGTTTACTATGTACAAATTAAAAAATCAGTTGAGATGGATGGTAAAAAACTAACATTTGTGGAATTCGTTGGAACTTACGAAGGAACTTTTCAAGCGGCAAGTACACAATTTCCAACAATTCCATGGACTACATCCGAACCGGGATTTTATTATATCGAAACATTCGTATGGGATCCTAACACCATCCCATTAGCATCACTAGGCCCAATTATGCCATTCGTGATTATTTAGAAAATTTATTTTCAAAGAATGCAAAAACGAAATAATGACAAAATTTGATCTAATTGCAACAGGTGGCACATTTGACATTATTCATAAAGGACACATAGAATTACTCAAAAAGGCATTTGAGATCTCATCAAATGTTATCATTGGATTAACGAGTGATGAATTAGCAGAAAAAAAAGGGAAAAAAATTACAAATGATTACTCAACCCGACTTTCATCTTTAATTTCAGTAATTGAACAAAAATTTCCCAGCTCTTCTTTTAGAATAAGTAAGCTTGAAAATGATTTTGGTCCTGCAGTTTTGGAGGAAGGCGTTCAAGCAATGATTGTGAGTGAAGAAACAAGTTTTCAAGGCGAAATTCTCAACAAACTTCGAGCTGAAAAAAATCTCCCTAGTATCAAAATAGTTGTTGTTCCTATGGTTCTAGCTGAGGACGGAAAAATTATTTCAACAACTAGAATCAGAAATTCAGAAATAGATTACGAAGGAAACTTGCTTTCAATTGACAAGTAGCTATTCTATGTTTGAGTAAGTGAACTAAAACAAATTATCGCCATTTGTTTGTATGCCCATAATTAGCCACATGATGAATCAAATAAACAATGATGTTATTAATCTCCAAAAAGGATTACATCCTGAAAATCTTTCATATTGGTATGCAAAAATAATCAAAGAAACAAAAGAGATGGCCCCTCCTTGGCTCCAAAACAAAATTAAGGCAAAACAAGATCCAATCCTTCGTATGAAATTTAATCTTGATATTTCAAAACGTGCAGTTAGATACTTTATGATAGTAGTAGAACAAAATTTAGATCAAATGCCATATTCAACAAAGTTGTATTTTCTTAAAGTGCAAGAAATAATGGAAACAGAAGTGGACAAGTCCTTAGTGTAAATTTATTCTTTGATAATTTCAACGTCTTCTTCAAATATAGCAATTCCAACAATCTTGTGTTTTTTTTCGAACACAGACTGAAGAAAATCAGTAAAAACTTCTACAAAATGATTATCCCTGAGAATTACACTGTGAGCAGACTTGTCTTTAAGTGATACAATAACTTCATTTTCAACAACATTCAAAATTTCGGTGATAAATATCTCATTGCTGTCTTTGAGGTAAATTAAACTCGCAAGTTTTTGTGCTTCGTATTTATCTCTACAAGAAATTCTAACTTTCATGAATCTTTGAATAGAAATTTGTCAATTTGCTCTCGTGCTTTTTCACGTTTTTTTTGATGATCTTTGAGAAAATCATTAATTTTTTCAATCAAAATTGCTTTTAGCTCACCAGTTATCATTTTTCCAGATTTGTAATCATCATAAATTTTCTTTAATGCCATATCATCAGGTTCAAAGAATATTTTCAGATATTGATAAGATACATCAATGTCAGGATTTCCGCCCAATTTTCTGTGTTGAGCTACATCTGGCTGACCGCCTGAAAATGCATACTTGTTGATTTTCTTTTTTACCACTTCAGGAGTATCTGTGGTGTAAATTGTAGTATTTTCTTCAGACGCTGACATTTTTCCTCCAGGACCTTCCAAGCTAGGCATCATAATATTATGAATTAAGGCTGGCTTTGGTTTTCCAATTCTTGGCGCAACATCTCTTGTTAATCTAAAATGAGGATCTTGATCCACACCAAGAGGAATTAGAACCGGTTTTTCTTCAATAAAGCACGGAGCTGACTGGAGTGATGTATAGAAAATCATTCCAATGTTGGTATCATTTGTAAAACCAAAGACAGCCTTAATATTTGAAAAATTGATTTTTTTTGCAACTTCTGCAGCAATTGGATATAACATCTGAATGTTCTCAGTATCAATTATTATTTTCGTGTTTTTAGACTTGAATCCTAATGCAATGAAATCAAGCGCGTTTTCAAATGCGAATTTTTTTGTCTCTTCAAGTTTCAAGTTTTGTTTTGAAAAGAATTTTTCATCATCTGTTAATTGAAAATACATATTCACATCAAATTTGTCTTGGAGCCATTTTGCAAAGACCCATGGAATTAGGTGACCAATATGAGTATGGCCAGACGGCCCACGGCCTGTGTATAAGAAAAATTTGTTTCCTTTTTCATACTCGTCTAAAATTTTATTCATATCTCTATGGGAGAAGAAAATTTGTCTTCTTAACATGAAATGATCGTCTCCAGCAATTTTCTTAATTCTTTCTGAAAGCTGATCTGAAATTTTTTGTGTTCCAAATCGTTTAATCAGTTTATCATAATCAATTTCACCTTGCACATGCCAAGGTGTTACAATAAAATCATCAGACACCATTCATGATTGACTTAGGTTAAGGTTTAAAAAGTCTTTTTCGAAATCACAACAGATGTCGAAAGTTTTTCATGAAATTGAAAAAAAAATTATCCTACTCTTAGATGAAAACCCAAAACTGACACCAAAAAAAATTGGAACATCAACTGGATTAACTCCTGATCAAATTAGACGAGGAATCGAATGGCTAAAGTTTAAGAAATTGGTGATTGTCGAAGAATCACAGCAGGTCTATCTTAGACTTGGAAAGAATGGGTTAGGTGCTAATTCTAAAGGTTTACCTGAACGGCAATTGATGGATTTACTCAAAGAAAAACCTAGAAAATTAAACGAACTAAAACAAGAACTGAAATCAATCTTCAGTCCTGCCATGGGAATAGCAAGAAAAAATAATTGGATAGAAACCGACGGAGAAAATATTTCACTAAAAAATCCCCCATCAGATATTTTAGAAGAAAAAATTATTTCCAAAATCGGTAAAAATAAGATTCTAGTTAGTGAAATTGAGGATAAAAAAACCCTTGAATTTCTCAAAAAAAGACCAAATTTTATCATAGAGGAGATTGAAAAATCTCAAATAATTTCATTATCTGAAAAAGGAAAATCAATTTCTGAAACCGTGAAAATCTCTGAAGATGTTGTAGTAAAAGCTATAGATGTTGAAGCGGATGTTCCAAAAACTTTTGTTGCAAAAACTCATCCTCTAAAAGACATAATTAATGAAATCAGAGAAATTTTTGTTACATTAGGTTTTACTGAAATTCTAGGAAAACTAGCTCAGCCTTGCTTCTGGAATTTTGATGCTTTGTTTACTCCTCAAGATCACCCTGCAAGAGAATTACAAGATACATTTTATCTTGATGGAGTAAACTCAAAAAAAATCGCTACACCTAAACAAATTCAACAAGTAGCTAAAGTACACAAGAATAGCTGGCGATACTTATGGAGTATAAATAAAGCAAGACAGATGGTTTTAAGAACACATACTACTTGTGATACAATAAAATTCCTAGCTGATCACAAACCTGATGAAGCAAGAGTCTTTTCACTAGGTAGAGTTTTTAGAAATGAAAAAGTAAGTTACAAACATCTAGTTGAATTTAATCAAGTTGAAGGAATTGTTGTTGGAAAAAATACAACTTTGAGAGACCTGATGGGGATTCAAAGGGAGTTTTTCCACAGGATGGGTCTAAACAAAATAAAATTTTGGCCTACATATTTCCCTTACACTGAACCTTCCTTGCAATCAATGGTATACAATGAAAGATTAGATAAGTGGGTAGAATTATTTGGAATGGGAATTTTTAGACCTGAGGTTACAAAACCTCTTGGAATTACAAAACCTGTCCTTGCATGGGGCGGAGGAATAGAACGAATTGCAATGTTAAAATATGGACTAGATGATGTTCGTGAATTTTACAGTAATAACTTGAAATGGTTAAGGAGTGTAACAAAATGCCAGTAATTGCACTTGAACTTCCAAGATTGCAAAAGCTAGTTGGAATAACTAATCGAAAAAAAATTGTTGAAATGCTTCCGTTTCTTGGCTTGGATATAGAATCTCAAGAAAATGATGTTGTTCGTGTAGAATACAGCCCTAATCGTCCTGATTTCTCGACAGATTTTGGAATTACCTTGAGTTTGCTAGGAATACTAGGGAAAAAAAAAGGAATACCAAAACTAAAAATCAAAAAAGTAAGTGATTATCAAATCACAGTTGATTCATCTGTAAGTAAGGTGAGACCGTTTGTAACAGGAATTGTTGCACGATATGGAAAAATTGATGAAAAAGTTTTACAACAAGTCATTATAATGCAAGAAGATCTTCATTTTGGAATAGGCAGACGTCGCAAAAAATCTTCTATTGGCATTCATGATTTGGACACAATTTCTTTTCCATTTACTTATACAACAACTTCAAGAAACCACAAATTTATCCCACTTCATTCATCCGAAGAAAACTCCATTTCTGAAATTCTACAAAATACTGAAGTTGGACAAGAATATGGACACATTTTAGGAAACTCAACTAAAGTTCCAATCATAATTGATTCCATGGGAAAAACTGTTTCATTTCCACCAATTATTAATTCATCAATGACTACAGTAACAACAAAAACAAAAAATCTATTTGTTGAGGTTACAGGGACTGATAAAAATGGTGTTGAAGACATGTTAGCTGTTGTAGCTACAATACTTCAAAGTGCAGGATTTGAGCTTTGTACTGTAAAGATTTCAGGTGCAAAAAATTCAACCCCACAATTCAAAAAAAGACAAATCATTCTTAGCCAAAATTTAGTAAACACAATGTTGGGTTTGAGTCTTTCACCAAGAAAAATTGTTAGCGCCTTAAAAAAATCTAGACTTGATGCAACTACAAAAAATAAAAATATTATCTGTACAGTTCCAAGATATCGATTTGATATATTTGGCCCAATGGATCTCGTTGAAGAAGTTGTCTTGGGTTATGGAATTGAAAATCTAGAATCAACTTCATCCCCCTCTCAAACACTAGGACAAAAAAACCATGATAACAATATCTTAAACGACCTTAGTCAAACAATGGTTGGTCTTGGCTACATGGAAGCTCTTAATTCAAGTCTGACAGGTAAACGAATACTTTACGATCTAACTAATCGTGATTCCTCAAACATAATATATGTAAAGAATTCTAAGAGTCAAGAACACACCATTCTTCGTGACTCGATTCTACCTGAATTAGTAAATAATCTTTCAAACAACATTCACGAACTTTATCCACAAAAACTATTTGAAATTGGAACTGTTTTTTTAAAAGGAAATCCAATTAAAGAAGAATTTCATTTAGCTTGTGTTAGTGCACATAACTATGCCAATTTTTCAGAAATAAAATCAATTTTACAATCCACATTAAAAACAGGATTTAATATAGAATGTAAAACAAAAACCTCATCCTATCCAACTTTTGCTGAAGGAAGTACAGCTGAAATAGTTGTTAATGGAAAATCATATGGATTTATCGGTAAGATTGATTCCAGCGTTAAAGAGAATTTTAAGATTAGAGTTCCAATCGTTGGCTTCGAAGTAAAACTATCTGGATTAATATTTGACTAGGTGCACTTCATAATGCCCTTGAGCAAGCACATAGACGGATTAGAATGATGTCGATCGTAATGATTCCAATGATTTCTAATTCACCCAGATGTGCTACATTGGGCAGCCCCGGTTAAAGATCTCAGGGAGGAGAATGGCTATCACCAATGATCCTGTGCGAGTCAGAACCGGGGAACAACTCGTTTTTCAAAATAAATCTGATAAGGATTAAAAATACTAACTCATAATTGCAGATAACAATGGTAAATTACTGGCTGGCAAAACAGGAGCCAAAAAGTTATAATTTTGCTACATTGAAAAAAGAAGTGAAAACCGTTTGGGATGGAGTTCATAACAATTTAGCACTAAAACACATCAGTAATATGAAAAAAGGTGATTTGATTTTACCATTCAGGAGATGAAAAACAAGCAGTTGGAATAATGGAAGTTATTTCAAAATCATATTTAAATCCAAAAGAAAAAAAATGAAAGATTTCTTGTAGTTGATGTCAAGCACAAAAAAGAACTAGCAAATCCTGTTACTTTGGCTGAAATGAAAAAACAAAAGAAATTCAAAAGTTGGGAATTATTGAGTGTGTCTAGATTATCCGTAATGCCTGTTCCAAAAGAAATTTGGAACTCTATCATGAAGATGTCTGGAAAATAAGCTTAGAATAATCGCTTTATTGATATATCCCATAGTATTATTAGAACTATGGCAACTGCTTACATCCTAATAAATTGCGAACTAGGATCCGAAGAAGCAATCATACAACAGCTTAAAGATCTTGAAGGTGTCAAAGAGGTTCACGGAACTTTTGGAGCATATGACATTTTAGCAAAAATCGAATCTGATACCGTTGAAAAACTTAGAGAAACGATTACGTGGAAGATAAGAAAGATCGAAAAGATTCGATCAACATTAACTTTAATGGGAATTGAAGGCCAAACATAATCCCCTCTTTTTCTAGCAATGTTACTTCATTTCATTTTTGTAATTAAAGAAAAAGATCTGGATAAAAGAAAAACCGAATACGAGTATGTAAAACAAATGGCTCAGTTCTATAAATCTTGGATAAAACAACACTTTTCAAAAGATTTTGAAATAAAAACCGATGAAATGATTACCTCTCCCAGAAGTATTTTTCAAAGACTAGATACGCACACACTTTTTACGGATCATCAAGCACGTGGAAAAGACATCTATCATTTTTACTTATGCCACTTCAGACCAATTTGGACTGATTGTCCCTGTGAGGGATATCATGCTGAAAATTTTAGTATGGTTTGGTGGCAAGAACCTAAAAATAAGGATGATATTTTATTTTTAGCAGAAAATAACTGTACTATTGTTTCACATGAACTGGCACATGAAATACTTCGACAAATAAAACATAAAAATTTCATTGAAGATGTACATGACGTGTGGACTCAACACATCCATAATAATTTACCATTCGAGCAGTATGGAAAAAATTTTAAAAAGACTAGTGAAGAACCAATGTTTTTAGCACTTGACATATCAAGTTTTCAGTTATAGTAAAATCAATGAGTGAGCTGTTTTAGAAATGAATAAAGATTAACACTTTATAACTGAATAGATGTTATTCTCAAAATTTGCAGTTTTAAAATCTAATTTGTTTTCAGCATCTTTCTTTCTTGATTTGCTAAGTTTTTCAAGTTGTACTAATGCATCTCCTTTAAAACCAACAGAGGAACTGTAAATCGCGTCCGTTAACTGAGCTCCATGATCCCCTTTCTTTATATCATCTACAATTGAATAGAATTTTGTAGTTTCCTTTTGTGTTACAGGGTTGCCCGTTGCTTTGTTAAAGGCAACTGCTATGTACATGCCATTACTTTTAACCGCAACAGGTATCTTGTGGTTTTTTCCAGAAATGCCTGGAATTATTTCATTAATTAAAACCTCACATTTATGGTACATACTAGAAACATAAGCATAGAAACGATATTGTGCAAATCTTCCTGCTTTATCTACTTCACAATCCACAAAGATACTATGCAAAAAATTGAGGGCTTGAACGTTCATACTTTGTAACCGATCGTCAATTCGTCCTCTTTCATGTAAATCGGACTTGCACTCTTTTGCGACTAGCTCAAGAATAAAGTCCGGCAAATTATAGTTCTTAAGTGCAGCAACGAAAGAGCCTGCTTGCGACATTCCAAATTTGGGAAAACCTTTGTTAGTCATTTTTAGTTAACACATCCACAAATTGAGATTTTATAATTCCCCCTAAACAACGGTTTAATTGATGGTTTTTCGCTTATAATTGTTAAGAAAAATTGTACGTTTTAAAAATGAAATTAGAAAAATTAATTTCAAATATCAGATATAAACAGCTATGGAAATAGAAACTATAGCTAAAACGGTATCAAAGGTATACAAAAAATCTGTAGATAATGTCAAAAAATACAGAAAGATAGTAAACAGGCCTCTTACTCTTGCAGAAAAAATTCTTGTAGGTCACCTAGTTGAAATTGAAAACAAAAATCTTGATAATGATCAAAACTATGTTTTTCTTAGCCCAGACAGGATTGCATTACAAGATGTTACAGGTCAAATGTCCATTCTTCAATTCATTCAAGCTGGCCAAAAACAAACAGCTATTCCTACTACTATCCATTGTGATCATCTGATTCGGGCAAAAGTAGAAGGAGAAATTGACACGAAGGTTTCTTTAAATGAAAATAGTGAAGTTTTCAAATTTTTAGAGTCAGCATCTAGCAAATATGGAATTGGTTTTTGGAAACCAGGAGCTGGTATTATTCACCAAGTGGTTTTGGAAAATTACGCATTTCCCGGCGGACTAATGATTGGAACTGATTCTCACACCCCAAATGCAGGTGGTCTTGGAATGATTGCAATTGGCGTTGGTGGTATTGAGGCAACAGAAACAATGGCTGGAATGCCTTGGGAAATACTGTATCCAAAACGTATTGGTGTTCATCTTACTGGGGAACTAAATGGTTGGACTGCTCCAAAAGATATTATATTACGCGTAGCAGGCGAGCTAACAGTATCTGGAGGAACCAATTCAATAATAGAATACTTTGGTACTGGAGCAAAAACGATTAGCTGTACTGGAAAAGCTACCATCACAAATATGGGTGCTGAAGTTGGAGCAACCTGTTCAATATTTCCTTATGATGAAAGGATGGAAATTTATCTTAGGCACACTAATCGTGAAGAAATTGCAAAACTTGCGAACAAGTACAAAGATTTACTCGTACCTGATCCTGAAATAGAACAAAACCCTGAAAATTATTTTGATAAAGTAATTGAGATAAATCTTTCTTCCCTTGAACCACATATTGTTGGACCTCATACTCCAGATTTAGCTAGACCAATTTCACAACTATCATCTGATGTAAAAAACAATCACTATATAGATGACATTTCAGTGGCTTTGATAGGAAGTTGTACAAATTCATCATATGAAGATATGTCCCGAGTTGCTGATCTTGCAGAACAAGCAAAAGCAAAAGGAATAAAGACAAAAATTCCATTGCTAGTCACGCCTGGCTCTGAACAAATTAGAGCAACAATTGAAAGAGATGGACAAATGCAATCATTAGAAGACATTGGCGCAACAGTTCTAGCAAACGCATGTGGTCCTTGTATTGGACAATGGACTAGACCAGAGCTTAAAGAAGCTCAACCAAATACTATTGTGACATCATATAATAGAAATTTTCCAGGACGTAACGACGGTAGGAGAGAAACAATGAACTTTATTGGAAGCCCTGAAATGGTTACTGCATTAGCTCTTGGTGGTAATTTATCCTTTAATCCTCTAATTCACACCTTAACTGCAGCTGATGGTTCTAAATTCAAATTAGATCCTCCAAAGAAATCACCAGATATTCCAGAAAAAGGGTTCAAAAGATCAGAAGAGGTTTTTGTTGCACCATCAAAAAATCCCGAAAGTGTTAAGGTTATTATTGATAAAAATAGTAACAGATTGCAACTCCTTAAACCATTTCCTGCTTGGGATGAAAAAGATTTTGAAGAGCTACCAATTTTGATTAAAACAAAAGGAAAGTGTACTACTGATCACATTTCTCCTGCTGGCGCATGGTTATCATACAGAGGCCATCTTGACAATCTTAGCGATAACTTGTTGCTTGGAGCTGTTAATGCATTTAATGATGAAGTTGGAAAAGGGAGAAACATTTTAACAAACAAAATTGAACCATGCCCGCAACTTGCAAGACAATACAAAGAAAAAGGAATTCGTTGGGTAATAATTGGCGATAATAACTACGGAGAAGGGAGTAGCAGGGAACACGCTGCTATGACTCCAAGATACTTAGGATGTGTGACTGTGATCGTAAAGAGCATTGCTAGAATTCATGAAACAAATTTGAAAAAACAAGGAATACTTGCATTAACATTTGAAAATCCAAATGATTATGAAAAAATCAAAGAAAGCGACAGAATTAGCATATTAGGATTAAAAGATCTCAAACCTGCGACATCTCTGAAATGTATAATACAACATAATGATGGAACAAAAGAGGAAGTTTCACTTCATCACTCTTATAACAAGTCTCAGATTGAGTGGTTCCGTGCTGGCTCTGCCCTTAACATTCTTCATTCAAAAGAAAATTAAATCCATTCAAAACGAAAATGTGGGGCCGGCCGGAATCGAACCGACGACCTACGGGTCACTACAGCTCCAAACTCACATCATTTTTTCATCAGCAGCTTTGTTTAACCTCTGGAGCCCTTAGCGGTGATCTATACGTATACACTGTCGCCCTGCCAGGCTAGGCTACGACCCCACAACAAATAAAAAAAATCGTAGAATTTTAAGTTATTTTTACCAAGATTTATTTGCAAATATAAGCATGAAAATTATAAAGTTTAGCCATGGTTAAACCCGCGATCATTATAATAGGGGCAATTCCAGTAATTTTCGCAATACTTATTGCAATACCATTAATCACAAAATCGGAAATTCCTTTTTCTGCCGTTAATACAAACGATATAATTGAGTTAGAGTATACAAAATATCATCTCAAAAAAATCTCATTTGGTGTAACAGAGAGATTTGAAGCTCAAAAAAGTGAAATTTTGGTTATTCAAAACAACGGAGACATTAGATACACTGTAACAGAAGAAGGAATTATGACACCCGACAAATTTTCTAATCTTGATAAAGAAAAAATGAAAAAACTTACAGCACTAATTAAAGAGACAGGGTTTATGTCGATACCAAGTGAATCATTTCCAGTTCAAGATGGTGTAGAGGAATATCAAAAATCCTCACTCAAAGTAATCCTAAATAGAGAAGTAAAGCAAATTCACTGGTCTGAACAAAGTGTTACTGAAAAATTTGTACCACCAATAATAACCATTGTAGAATCTGAGCTTGACCAAATAATTGCACAATTAATAGAATAAGTAACATGGATTTGTCTACATTAATGTCATTAATGGCCCTTGCAGAACTTGCGGGGCTAGTTGGGCAACCGCGTAAATGAATTTTTAGAGTAATCGATCTCACAACGACAACATTTTGAGTAGGTATCTGTAGATTTTATGAAAAATCTATGTTTTTCCTATCCTAAACATCTTTGTTCCACAGGTTGGACAGATGCCTTTTGTTGCGGGCCTACCATTTTTCATGGTGATGGATTCTGGATCCTTCATTTCTCTTTTAGTTCTGCATTTGACACAATATCCTATTGTCATCTTATCAATAATCAAAGGAGGTATTATTAGCAAAATAGTGTAAAAATTATTTGCCCAAAAACGTTGAGATGACTAGCAAGATTTTAGGATAATAATCATCTTTTTCGAAATTTAATGAAGTTGCTTTTCAATCCATGTTCTCATTGCAGCGGGACAATCTCCCAAATCGATTTTTAAATTCTTCTAAAAGTTGGCTTTGCCTTTCTTTTGGATTATCTAAAAACTCTCTCTTATACGCAACAGTTTTTTGTTTGCGAATATCGCCTTAAAAATTTGTATCAAGATATTTGGCGAACCTTTCTTGAAGATTATTGCTTTGGCCTATGTAAATTACCTCGTTTTTTTCTTGGTTAGAAAGCTACTCATCACACAACCACCCTAACACAATTTACAAATAAATAGCGAAATAATATTACGGGTTTTACGGTGTTTAATGCGGATTTTTCAAAACTCCCTACAGAATAAATAGCTATGAGACATGAGTTAGAATTGTGATTCCTCTTTCAGGCGATTTAAAAAATGCAAAGGGCATCATCAATGAAAATATTGAATCAAACTCCATTATTCATGGCACTTCAACTCTGAAACGTGGTTTTGCTCACATGCTAAAAAATGGAGTTGTAATGGATGTTACTGCTGTTGAACAGGCTCAGATAGCTGAAGATGCAGGAGCTGTCTCTGTAATGGTTTTAGACAAACTCCCTTCAGATGTCAGAAAGGCAGGTGGTGTAGCACGAACTGCAAGTATAAGAGTCATTCAAGAAATTATGGACTCTGTCACAATCCCAGTAATGGCGAAGTGTAGAATTGGACATGTTTACGAAGCAAAAGTGCTTGCACAAACTGATGTTGACATGATTGATGAATCAGAAGTTCTTACACCAGCTGATGAAAATCATCATATTTGGAAATGGGATTTCACGACCCCATTTGTTAATGGAGCCCGTTCCTTAGCAGAAGCATTACGTAGAATTGAAGAAGGAGCTGCAATGATCAGAACCAAAGGTGAACCAGGCACTGGAAATGTAGCAGAAGCAGTTACACATATCAAAAAGGTAAATGATGAACTTAGAACTATCAAATCAATTTATGATTCTGGTGATAATCAGGATCTTGTGAAAATTGCAAGAGACTTTCATGTTTCTTATGAACTTGTTAAAGAAACAGCAAAACTTGGAAGATTGCCAGTTGTTAATTTTGCTGCTGGTGGTATTGCTACACCTGCCGATGCAGCTTATTTGATGTCTTTAGGCTGTGATGGAATTTTTGTTGGTTCTGGAATTTTCAATGCAGATGATGCAAAAGAAAGAGCAAAGGCTGTGGTTCTGGCAACTACATTCTGGGAAGAACCTGACAAAGTAAAAGAAGCTCAGAAGATGATTGATGAAAGGCAATCTATGTTGGGATTGGATGTTGATACATTAGAGCTAAGAATGCAGGAACGCGGAAGCACAGCATGACAGAATTAAACATTGGAGTTTTATCCATTCAGGGAGATGTATCAGAGAATGTTAGTTCTACACAAGATGCTCTAAAGGAATTTGGTGAAAAGGGAACAGTATCCACAGTCAAAACTCCAGAACAAATTGCAAAGGTTGATGGTCTTATAATTCCTGGAGGTGAAAGCACAATGATTGGACAACTATCGTTGGTAAACGGTTCATTAAAAAAAATCAAGGAAAAAATTGAAGAGGGAATGCCCGTCTTAGGAATATGCGCTGGATTGATTTTACTTTCAAAAGATGCAAAAGATAGAGTAATAGGAGAAATTGATCAACCATTATTGGATTTACTTGACGTGCAAGTTGAGAGAAATTCATTTGGAAGACAAAAAGATTCTTTTGAAACTGAGATTGCAATGGATTCAATTAACATACCAAAGTTTAATGGCATTTTCATACGTGCCCCATCAATCATCGAGGTCGGTGAAAAAGTTGAGATCATTTCAAAATTTAATGAAAAGATCGTTGCTGTAAAACAGGACAATATGTTGGGAACAGCATTTCATCCAGAACTTTCATCAGATATTTCTATACACCGATACTTTGTTAACATGATAAAACAGGCAAAACGTGACTAGTTTTGTCTGATGTAACATGAAACTTATGATTTCTTAGTAATGCTTTTTAGTTAATTTGGAATTTTAGTCATAAAATGAAGGAAAAAATATTTTTTGTAATTTTTGTGATGCTTGTTTTACTTTTAGGATTTCCAAGCTCAGTAGTTGATTTTGACGCCTATGCTCAGAAAGAAAAGGCAAGTGTAGAAGAATCAGAGGCATATAAAAAACAACAAAAAAATGCTAAGGAGAAAAGGGAAACAGCTAAAGAAAGAAAGGAGCAATTAGAAAAACAGGAAACTGAAAAACGTAAAAAATTAGCCAAGAAAAAAGAGGAACAAAAAGAAAAGTATAAAGCTGCTAAGAAAGAAGTTAAATCAAAATATGATGACTTACGGGAGGATTATAAGAAAAAATTCGATGACCTTAGAGACGAACTAAAAAATAAATTTAGACAATTACAAACAACACAACTTGCAACACAGAAAACCACTGCATTGACTTCCTCTGAAATTACTGAGGATAATATCTTAGAATTTGAAGAGAAAAGAATGATGTTGCAAAAGTTGAAACAAAAATTTAGAGAGCAAATTTTGGAGATTAAAACACGAGCTCATATGGAAAAACAGGACTTGCAAAATTTTCTTGAAGAAGAAAATGAAAGAAAAATCAAAGTAAAAGCTAAACTACATGTACTTAAACTAAAATTCAAGGATAGAATAAAGGAACATCGAATATACGAATCTTCACCTTTAGAAGATAATGGTGTTGTGGGAAATCAGAAAGTTCTAATTTGTCATGTACCTCCCGGTAATCCAAAAAATGAACATTCCATAAGGATTTCTTATAACGCGGTTCACGCTCACCTTGCTCATGGTGATAGACTTGATTCTTGTGATGAGACACCAGATCCTCCACCACCTGACGGAAAACAATTTACAATCGAAGTAACCGAATCTATTGGAATTGGTGCAATAGCAACTGTTGTCAAAGAATAGAATGCCGTCTTTTGCTTCTTCGGCATTATTCACAGGCTTATTTTTTTTGATATTATTTGGATTTGCCCCAGTAGAAGCTGAATCAATAATGGTTGAAAACTATCAAGTGGGATATGAAATCGATGGAGGAACCGTCGTGTACATGGATATGGATACTGATTTTCTTGAATTAATAGTGGGAATTGATTCTTCAGATGATGGACTTTTGGAATTAACAATTCCTCGAGATCTTTTAGATTCAAAATTCGACATTGATGATGATATCTTTTTTGTCATTATTGATGGTTTTGAAACAGAGTACATAGAATTAGAAAATGAAGAACAGAGTAGGACTTTGTTAATTCCATTTTTTTGGGGTGATTCTCAAATAGAAATTATTGGAACTGATGCATTAGGAATAGGTCTTGAAGAAATCGTTGGACCACTTGTAGAAATACCATCTTGGGTGAAAAACAATGCTGGATGGTGGTCCCAAGGATTAATTTCTAACCCTGACTTTGTGTCAGGAATTCAGTACTTGATCACTGAAGGAATAATGATTATTCCAGAAACTCAAACAGGTCAAGGTACCACTCAGGAGATTCCATCATGGATAAAAAATAATGCTGGTTGGTGGGCCGACGGATTAATTGACGACTCTGACTTTGTGTCAGGAATTCAATATCTCATAACAAATGGTATAATGAAAGTATAATCAAGCTTTGAGATTGTGCATTGATTGCAAATCTCTCTTAAATTGCGACAAACTTTCTGGAATGGGAATAGATATCGAATCTTTTAGTGAAAGATTCAATTTTTTTTTCTCATTCCACACTTTGGAATTAAAATCTGTAATTTCTTTTGTAAATCTTGTCATGTCTTCTGGTGATTCTAGTTCTACTTGGAGTTCTTTGTGAATCCTTTGTTTAGAATACAAAGTTTGCCAAAGATAATCAGTGATAAAGGGGGTTATAGGAGCTAATAATTTCAAAACCGTAGATAAGGCTTTATGAAGTGTAAAAATAGCCCCATTTTTCTCTTCTTCAGAAAATCCAATTCCATATGCCCGTGCTTTAACCATCTCAATATAATGTGCTGCAAAAATATTCCAAGTAAATTCTCTAAGTGCGATGGCTGGGATGAAAAAGTTGTATTCCTTGTAACCTTTCTTGCATTCAGCTATGAGCTTATCAAGCACTGATAATATCCATTTGTCAGTATGCGTCAGAGTTGCTGAATCAATTACAGGAAAACTTGACAAAAATCTGGAAACGTTCCAAAGTTTACTAAGGAATTTTTTAGTTGATTCAATTTTTTGTTCGGAGCATCTAAAGTCATACCCATGGTTTATCTCACTTGCACTCCAAAACCTGAACGTATCTGCTCCAATGTTTTTAATGAGTGGTAATGGATCAATGGCATTTCCTTCACTTTTACTCATCTTCATTCCTTTTTCATCTAATCCATAACCCATAATCCAAGCTTCAGACCAGGGTTTTTTTCCAGTTAGTTGCTCACACCTAAAAAGAGTATAATACAACCAAGTTCGAACTATGTCTTTAGCTTGGGGTCTGATTGTTGCTGGGTATGTTTTTTTGAAAAAATCGTCATCTTTTGTGTATTTTGAAACGAAAAGAGGTGAAATGCTTGAATCCATCCACGTATCAAAAGTTCGTTCTTCACCTACAAATTCGGAGGAGCCACATTTTTTGCATTGTTTGAATGGAGCTTTTTCCTTCCATGGCTTGTAGTAATTTCCCGGTACCGGTACATGAGCTTCTGAACAATCTTTACAATACCAAATAGGAATTTCAGTGCCATAAAATCTTCTCCTAGAAATCGGCCAATCAATAGTAATTGAATCAAGCCAGTTCATGAGAATTTGTTTGTGCATAGATGGATAAAACTCAATTTCAGATCCTAGCTTTTTCATTTTTTCAATTGAATCTAATTGTTTTAGGTAGTATTCTTCCATAGGAATTATTTCAATTGGATTTTTACTTCTTTCTGAAATTGGTGTCCTATGTACAATCTCTTCGATTTTCTCAATAAATCCTCTCTTTTCCAAATCTTCAATGATCTTTACTCGTGCTTGTTTTGGTCTTAGACCTGCATATTCACCAGCAACTTCAGTCATTTTTCCATCTAGTCCAATTGCAATAACTTCATCAAGTTTTAATTCTCTGAATAAAGTAACATCGTTATGGTCACCATAACTACAAATCATAACTGCGCCAGAACCAAATTCTTTTTGAACTGAATGATGTATTTTAATTTCTACTTCCTGATTTGAAATGGGAACAATAATTTTTTTCCCAACCAATTCAGTGTATCTTTCATCTTCAGGATTTGCAATAATTGCTTTACATGCGCAAAGAAGTTCTGGTCTTGTACTAGCAATTATTATCGTTTTATCGGAATCTTTTATCTGAAATTTCATGTAAATGAGTTTTGCTGAAAGATCTTGGTAAATTATTTCGGCATCAGCAATAGTTGTGCCTGAAACCCAATCATAGTTATTAGGTCTGTTTGCAAGGTAAATCATTCCCTTATTCCATAATTCTATGAATGTAGCTTGCGTTAGGGCTCTGTATTCTTTTGAATCTGTCCTATAGTAATTAGCCCAATCAACACTGAGCCCAAGATTCCTCATAATCTGAATCATTTCAGCCTCTAAATCATCAAGTGCTTCATTACACAAATCAAGAAATTTTCCACGTTCTGTTTCACGCATTCGAATTCCATACTTTTTTTCTGTGTATAGCTCTACAGGTAATCCGTTTCTATCAATTCCAAGTGGAAAATAGACATTTTTCCCATCCATTCTGGCGGTTCTTGCAATCATATCAATTTGCGCATAATGAGCTGCTGCACCAATATGCCATGGACGACCAGAGGGATAGGGGGGAGGTGTATCAATGATAAAGTTTTCATCTTTTGGAACAAAATCGTAAAGATGGGATTCTTCCCATTGCTTTAGGATCATTGATTCTAATTCAGGATTCCATGCCTTCTCTTGAATTTTTGGCTCCATTTCTTATTGTTTATCTAACTTTGCTATAATGTGAGCACCTTTGTTGAATCCTTCGTAAATGTAGACGCCAATCGCTTCTACATTAGGTGGCAATTTTGGTGCTAGAATTTTGATTAATTCTGTAGATAGATTTTCTACAGTGGCCTCTCCTTCAAGAAGATAAGTAGTATTTTTAGGAACTTTCAAATCAAACATTCCCTTTGGTCCTTCAAACCCAATTCTGAAATGAGAGTCATCTTCATCTTTCAGATATTTTCTATTTATGAAAAATTTGTGATCAAGAACTGTAATCACTTCTTTGATAATTTTTTTTGCGTCACCAAAGTCAATTACCATATCATTTTTCATCTGTCCAACTAATTCCACCATCACTGACGAAGTATGTCCATGTAAAATTGAACATTTTTCAACTAAAGGAAGAATATGGGCATAATCAAATGCAAATGAGGGATCTTCGATGAAAATTGAACCTGTTTGAGGACTTTTTTTATCATAAAATACAATGTCATCAAGTTCACTTATCTGCGCTGCAAATTTTGGGTGACCGATTGCCATAATTTTTGTATCCGGAGAATGCTCTTTGATTTCTTTATACTTTTTAATGTCATCATCACTATCTATCACTTCAATCAACCCATTTTCTGTTTTAAAATCCACCATAACGATTTTTCCATTAATAGATAATTCATAATTGTATTCATAATTTTGTTCTAAAAAAGTAAGCATTTGTGCTATTGTTAACTCTGTTCTTGTTTTCATGAGGTTACCTTTTTTATCGATGTATCTAAAATCAGAATCTAATACAGTTGGACTTGAGGCCATTTGTGACAAGTCAACTGTATTCTGTATATAAATTCTGTATTGAAAATTTCCTTAGGAAGCTATTACATGAAAAAAGAGTTCTTGAATGTAATATTAAACGAGAGAGTTTAGTGTCTTTGCAAGATTAATGTCGTTTTGGGTTATACCTCCTGCGTCATGAGTCACTAGTTCAACTGATAGCTTATTGTAAACATTGAACCATTCAGGATGATGATTCATTTTTTCAATATACATTGCAGCTCTAGTCATAAAGCCAAATGCTTGGTTAAAATCATCAAACTGAAAATCTTTGTGGAGTTTTCCATTTACAACTGACCAACCTGGCAAGTTTTTGAGCTCATTTTCAATTATTTCAGATGATAACTTTTCAAGAGCCATGACTCATCATCGTTTTTATCAAATTAATAGTTAAAGATATGTCGTTAAGCGTAACCACTTTGTATACCTTAATTTAGAACTCTTTAATGCAAAAAGAAACTATGATGCTTTTAAATGAAATGAAATATGCTATCAAGGAATCCATATCTGATAAAAAAATTGGAGTTGGCTTTTCAGGAGGAGTAGATAGCTCACTAATATCAAAAATTTGTTTTGATCTTGGCTATGACATAACCTTACTTACGATCGGATTTCCTGACTCTCATGATATTGTTTTTGCCAAGGAAGTAAATATTCATCTAAATTATAATCACAAAATTTTTGAAATTGATACGAACACTTTTGATAATATTGCTTCAAAAATTAATAAAAAAATTAAGACTGATAATCTTTCTTGGAATGAAAATTGTATTGCTTTTTACTATGTAGCAAAGCTAGCAGATGGCCTTGACATAAAGACTGTAGTAACTGCAAATGGTATAGATGAATTATTTTGTGGTTATAATGCTTACAGAGATGTCATAGATGAAGGTGAAGCTAAAGTTTTAGAATTGATGAATTCAAAACTTGAAAACGAACTACAAATGATGAACGCAATAAATGATGTAACATCAGAATTTGGAGTACAAATAGTCCACCCTTTATTATCAAAAAAATTTATCGACTATACAAAAACCATTCCTATTTCAGAAAAAATCATTGGAAAAGATGATTTATTACGAAAACACATTATTAGAAAATTAGCTGCTGAAATTAATGTGCCAAGAATTTCAACAAATAAAAGAAAAAAAGCTTTGCAGTATGGTTCATTCATTCATAAAGAATTGCTAAAATCTAGATGAATCTTTTGGAAGTTTTTTGAACTGTTTTGTTTACATTATTAATTATTGTAAATGATACACCAAAATGATTTTCTGGTGTAAAAATTGATTTGATTTCTTTTTCAGATAACTTTGCAGAAATTTTTTTATCATTTCTTAAAGCGTCAAAAAATTGAATTTCTTTGTCTTTTGCCGCAAATGCAACTCTTTGAACGTCTCTATAAGCTGAAAATCTAGAAATGCCTTTTTTGATTAATGCTTCTAAAACGAATTCTGCAAAAATTTGCCCTTTTGTAATATAGAGATTTTTTCTAATCCGCATCTCATCAACTTGTAGATTTTCAATTATTCGAATCATTGTTTCAATCATTTCATCAAGTAAAATAGAACACATTGGAATGATGAATCTTTCATTAGCTGAATTTGATAGATCCCTTTCATGCCATAGTGGGATATTTTCAAATGATGTTCCGACAAGACTGCGCAAGAGTTTTGATAAAGAGGAAACTCTTTCACTTTTGATTGGATTTCTTTTTACAGGTACTGCACTACTACCTATCTGGCCTTTCTTGAAATGTTCTGAAACTTCACCTATTTCTGTTCTTTGCAGGTTACGAATTTCAACAGCGATTTTTTCAAGAGTTGCACCTAAAAGTGCAAGTTGAAACACATATTCGGCATAACGCTCTCTTGGAATAATCTGAGTTGTAACCTTTGCAGGATAGAGCTTGAGTCTTTTGGCAACTCTTTTTTGAACTTCAATTGCTTTTGAACCCATCAAGGAACCTGTTCCAACCACTCCAAGGGTTTTGCAAAGTAGAACTCTTTTTTTTATCTCTTCGATTCTTTCTAGATGTTCACTTAATTCAGAAGCCCAATTTGCAAACTTTAGTCCAAAAGAAATGATGCTTGTATGTTGACCATGAGTTCGACCAACCGCTGGAATATTTTTGTATTTTACAGCCCTTTTTGATAAAAGTATCGCAAGTTTTGCAGTCTTTGGTTGTATTATAGCTAATACATCTTTCATTTGCATTGAATTACTTGTATCTACCAAGTCGTTACTTGTCAATCCATAATGAATCCATGGTTTAGCTTCTGCTTTACATTTTTCACTTAAAGCTTCAACTAATGCAGCAGTATCATGATCACTTTTTGCCTCAAGTTGTTTGACTCTTTTCGCAGTAATTTTTCCAGGCTTTGCAGCTTTTAGAATGTTTTTTCCAGCTATTTTTGGAATCACCCCAATCTCACTTTGAGAGATTGCAACAGCTCCTTCAATTTCTAATTGTAAATCAATCTTATTTTGTTCTTTAAAAATTGAAATCATTTCTTTTGTGCCGTATCTTCCACTATCAATAGGTAAAATTGCCAATGATTACTCTTTTTTTCTTACGAAAATAAATCTACTTCTTTGCCCGCATTTTGTGCATATAATGCGGTCATTGTTCTATCAGAGTAATTCTAATTATTAAAAACAATCATTTCCAAATCTGTCCTTAACAGTTCGTATCAAATGTATGAAATGTTGTTTGATTAAATCATACTTTCTTTTTTATTCCTTGAAACCATATTCCAAGCATGTTCGATTTATGGGGAATATTGAATGGTCTTATGGCTCAAATTGCTAGTATTTTTGGATCGTAATGAAAAATCGTGAAAAATACTATTATCATTTAAACACATAACAATATATACGGAAGCTGATGCAATAGCCAAAATTTTCATTCAAGGTTTATTGGCCGAAAATAGAAATTCTAACTTCGTTGGCTTCCGTTAAAATTTAGCGATTTGATCATGTGGTTAACATTTGGCGTTTTTGGTTTTTCGCATAGTATTACATTTAGATAAATTGGATCAAATTTATCAAACACCCATCTAATTATCATCATGGGATTGATTCCAAACTCAGTTTTTCAATTTGATAGTTTTACCGGATTTGTCATGGGAGAAGAATTGATTTTAATAATAATCATGTTTGCCGTTACTATCATAGCACTTGTCTCGATAATTATATGGGATGGGAGGAAAAGGAAGAAATCGAATAGTATGAAACAAAAAATTCTAGGTGAGAAGAATGAAGAAAAAGAAAACATTTCAACTCTCGAAAAACAACAAAATGAAAATCCACTAGATGTTCTCAAAGAGCGTTTGGCCAAAGGAGAAATTACAAAAAAAGAATATGGTAAGCTAAAGAAGTACTTGGAAAAAACATAAGGGAATAATTATCACAATAATTGTTGGAACTATTGCAATATTTTTAGGTGCAGGATGGAATTACGGATGGTTTAGTTGGAAATTGATTTTAGAATTTCATTAACAGTTCGTATCAAATATAATTTTGAAAAAAGGAAAGAAATGGGTTTTCATTAGGTTTTTGATTTCTGTTGTATCGCTGACATCATAAATCCCATTATATTTCTGTTCAGTGAAGCAAACGATTTTGTGTTTTCATTAAATACGTTGAAGGCTTGTTTTGTTGCCTCAGAAGCATCCATTACGACCTTATTTTGAGCTTCATATGCTTTGATGGCCTGCTGAGTAACTTCACGAATAGCACTTAGGGTTGCTTCTGGTACATCAACGTTAAAACCTGCTTTGGTGGCATATTCTTGTTCCAAAGAGATAGCTGAATTTATTACGCTTTTCCATGCATCAAGATAATCTTGCTGAAGTTTTGCTGCTGTTTTTTGATATGTTGGTGTTGATTTTTCAATTTCGGTGAAAAATTTATCAACATTTTTTTTACATACTGAAAAGATATCTTTTGGTTGTGGTGTTGGCTTGCTCATATGTATAATATATGATTCATTTTAGATAAATGGATCCCCGCTTAACAGTTCGCATCAAATGTTAAGCAGTTCATACTTTTAATCATGTTCTATTGATATGTGATGGCTCAGTTCATCTGCATTTTCAAACTGCCCTCCACAAAAAACACAGCAACATGATGAATTAGTCATGGGATCTATATGTTGGGAATGGTTTGCTTAAAGAAATGGGTTATTATGAAATGCTAATCACGTTTTATCATTGATTGTCCTAACGTTCAGTTGAGAGAGATTAGGATAAGACTAAAAGGGTTTAGAGTCTACTTATAACATCTATAGTGTCTATTTGGTCTTTATGATCTGCCAAATAGTACAAAATTCTATCAGAGTCTATTTCTATCCATTCTGATTCTCCTTTGTACTTTACAACATCCACAAAATAAGAACCATTAATTCCGGTTAGACGTAATAATGCTTTTTCATCTTTAAATTTTATTGGCAGTTTGATTAAATTACTTCTAAACATACTCTGACCTTGAATGTTAATCTTGTAGTCTTCTCTGTTTATCGCAGCAATTCCAAAAAAGTGATTTGGGAACATATCTAAGCGTTTTATTTTTATTGACAGAGTTGTTTTCAGTTCATAATTCATGAATTTTCTAAATTTTGTATGAACTTAAGGTTTCATGATAAAACCTGAATCCTTGAAACTATATCTCTTCTTGTCAACATCTGAGCATGATATTCACATACTCGCCAAATAGCTCTACAAACTGGTCTTTTGCGTTTTCCATAAACAAAAAAGTATTCTATTATGACTGGTGTCCTTCATAGTCGCAGTTTTGCATTGCACACAAGACCATTTAGAATATTGTTTTGTGTTTGCATAAAGGAGTGGGTTATAATAGAATCTAGACTTGGGTTTTCATTATATAATTTAATGAAATTGGCATTGAATCAATTGTGATTTCAAGTTAAGGATATACTAGGTTTAAAACCTAAAATTATCCATTCTTAGGCATGGTCACACAAAGAATTGTTTCATTTTTGCCAAGCGCAACTGAACTATTGTATGAGCTTGGTTGCCAGAATCATCTATTTGGAGTAACACATGAATGTCTTTATCCGGAAGATGCCAAATCAAAACCCCGTGTAATAAATACTGTAATTGACGGTTCCAACATGTCAAGCCCCGAGATTGATAAAAAAACCTGCGAGTTGTTACAAGGTGGAAAGGACATCTTTGTTCTAGAAGAGGAAAATCTCAAAAAAGCAAATCCTGATCTCATTATTTCGCAAAACACATGTGAGGTTTGCGCAGCACACACAAACCAAATACAACGAGCTGTTCAAATCTTAGAGAAAAAGCCACAGCTTCACTCAATTGATCCCCACAATCTTGTGGAAATCTTAGATAGTGTTTTAGATGTTGCAAAGCTAGTTGGAAAAGAAAAGAAAGGAGAAAAATTGCGAGAGTCTCTTAAAAAAAGAATCAAATTTGTAAAAAACAAAAGCTATAATGCAAAACCAAAGGTTTTAGCAATTGAATGGATTAAACCGTTTTTCACCTCTGGTCATTGGGTACCCGAGATGATAGAGGTTGCTGGGGGTCAAAACAAGATCAGCAAAACTGGTGAGCACTCACGCAGATTAAGTTTTGATGAGATAAAACAAGCAGATCCTGATATGATAGTTGTGATGCCATGTGGTTTTGATACAAAAAGAACAGTATCAGAATACAACAAATATCTAAACAATGATGAATCCTGGAATTCTTTGCGTGCTGTTAAAAACAAAAATGTCTATGCTGTAAATGCAAACTCGTACTTTAGCAAGCCAAGTATCAGGACAATTACAGGTCTCGAGATTTTATCAAAGATCATTCATCCAGAAATTTTTGACGATGTACTAGTACCAAAAGATTCTTTCACCAGATTGAATTAGGATATTGAAGAGTTACTTTTCTTCAGCTTCCTCCAATTCTTTTGTTTCTGAGGTACTTCTGTTTGGTCGAATTGGAATAAATATTACCGTCACGAGTGGTGTTCCCGTTTTACAAAGATAATGTATAGAGGTTTGCAAAATTTGTTCAATTGGTGTAGTTTTATTTTTTTGTGAGAATTCTTCAAAAAAATTGGATAAAACTATAATTTTTGGCATGAACTGAGCTAGCCAAATTTGTTGATCTGAGTTAGTGCTTCTTTGATCAGAGGTAGTTCATTTTGGAGGTTTTTTGGTTCATCAAAAAGTTCAAAGTATCGCTCTTGCATGTTCTTGACAATCTTTTCAATATCTATCTGGTAACAATTCAATGCTTTTTTTATAAGTGGCACCTGAAACTGAGACTGGTTGATTAGTTTTGGATCGTTTAGACCGGCGTTAATTAGCTTCATTAACAATTGAACCTGTTCCGAATTTTTTTTCCCTTCCTCCACTACCAATGAACGAAGTGTGATCGCAGTTTCTTTTAGTTGCGGATCGGTTCCTACATTCTCTACTCTGTTCTTGTAATGATTTAATGCACGAAGAACAATTCTGTGTCCTCCACCTCTTAGGTATATTCCCCCAAGCCAAGTCGTCCCTGACATTCAGATTCATTACAATAGTCTACAATTTAAAATAAAGAATTGCTACTTGTTGAGTTGACATTCTATTTTTAATGATCTTGTAGTAGTGTAATAAACAAAAACCAACAAGCCAATGGCTCCAATTCTTAATGGGATCTCAAAAGTGGTTAAAAAGGATGTGGCAATTCCTCCTATGCTACCAAATGTTGAGATCACTGCAAAACCTATAGGGCCACAACTACATGCCCCAGCAGCTGCTCCAATAAATGAGCCAATTACACTCCCACTCATCTTTCTTTTAGAGGCACGCATCATTCTTATTCTAAAAACATTCATGGCGATAACTAGTCCGGATAATGCAGAGACTATTATGATTAATGAAAAGGCAAACTCATTTCCTTGCGGAATGTGTCCTATCACATATGGTTCAAGAAAAATATATTCTGAAATTATAGAAAGAGGAATCAAAAGTCCAACAAATATTGCAACTGCTAAAATTACATATTGGTAATTTGAAAACACTAGTCTGATTGCTTGTGCCATCTATATCATTGAATCAATTACACTTTTAAAAACAGAGTATGGTTGTGCGCCTGATATTTTTTGTTGCCCACCATCAGCATCTATTATGAAGAAGGTTGGCGTGCCTGTTGCCCCATTTTTTCTAGCCTCGCTTATATTGTATTGAACCCGTTTAGAGTATTTTCCAGAGTCTAAGCAGCTATTAAACAACTCCATATCAAAATCCATGCTAAAAGCAAATGCCTTTAATCTCTCAGAATTTGCCCATCCATTATCAATATGTTCTTGTGAGTTGTATAACATATCATGAAATTCCCAATACCTGCCCTGATCCTCAGCACAGTATGTAGCCTGAGCTGCAATTGGTGAATCCCTCCCCAACAATGCCATGTCAACAAAGACTAGGTTTGCCTTTCCAGTGTCAATGTAGTCTTTAACCAAGGCAGGTTTTGTGGTATGAAACCATTGATAACATCGCTCACATTGATAATCGCCAAATTCTACTATTGTTATAGGTGCAGATGGATTTCCTAAAATGGGTGAGCCCATTGCTGTTGAAATTGTGCCATGGGTTCTTCCCATGTCTAGGTTAACTGTTTCTGATCCAAATTGTGTTGAAGCAAAGATAGCTATAGCACCAATGACTATGGCAACCGTAATTCCAGCTACAACGATTCCTTTCGTACTCATCAGCATCATGATTTTTCAATAATTTAAAAGGCTTATTCCAAATTGTTTGGCTAGAATTTTTTATTTTTCCTTCTAAACAAGTTCACAAGTTTTCCTATGGCCAGATCAAGTGGGCAAGATTCGCATGAAACAGATGATGAATGTTTTTCAAAATGTTTTTCAAATTTTTCTCGAGAACCAAAAACAGAGTCACACTTTTCACAATAAATTTTATTCACGTTTTGCTTTTTGGTAAATTCTTCCACGAGATGTCTTTTACAACCTGTGCTTATAAGTCCTATTCCAAATTCAGTACCAAATAATTTGTTAAAAATTCAGAGATAATGTATTTTCACATGATTATTGTGCTCAACTTCGTACTGAGTTACAAATCCACAGTGAGTGCAAGTAAACATTTTTGCTACTGGTTTTGGTTTCCTTTGTATTGATTTTCCAGTGATTGACTTTATCAAAATAATATCAGAGTTGGAAATTACTGCAAAGTTTCTTGTCTCCCCAATAGAATCTAAAAATTCCCTGATAGCAGTAATTACTGCTTTTTTATCAATTATTTCATGTTCTTCAACAGGAGATAATGTGAATTCATGTAGCTTTAGTGTAGGAATGGCTGCAACTTGATCTGAAACATAAACAAGTAACTCGTTTTTTATTGGTTCAACGTCGCGGCAATCAATAGTCACCATAATTTTTCATTGTAAAAACTCTATTTTAGTTTAACAAAGAGAGGATTTTATTAAAGAATTATTCAATTACACTAGTATAATTTAGGATATGGATTCAGAAACATTTGGTATAGAGAAAGGATTTGGTCAGAAGGTAATCTCTTGGATTAATGAACAAGCCCAAAAAAACAAATCAAAATTTGAAGCTAGATTATATGATTATGATATTACAACAAAAAATTTTGGAACATTTGAAATGTTTTCTTGGATTGGAGACATTCAAGTTATAAGAAATCTAGTTGTTAAGGCCAGCAAACGGTTTAAGGTAAAAATAATTGAAGGAGGCTACACACCAAAAGAAAGAACATTTACAATGAAAAAATCAGATTATGCCATAGTTAGAAAAGGTGACAAAGTTCTTGGGCATTTAGAATTTGAATCATCAAGATTTGGTTTTGAAAAATGGAAAATAAAAGATGAAGAGCGAAGATAAAGTTGGACTAGTTGGAACGGGAATGCTAGGAAATGCAGTTGGATTGCATTTACTAAAAACAGGCTATGATTTGACGGCATACAATAGAACACGAGAAAAAACTTTGGGGCTAGAAAAAAACGGTGCAAGCATTGTAGATAGCCCAATGGATGTTGCAAGATCATCAGATTTGGTAATCACTTGTGTAAAAGATGCAAATGCTGTGAAAAGTGTTTCCTTTGAAAAAAATGGAATTGTTGAAGGAAGACATGAGAATTTGGTTGTAGCAGATATGAGCACCATCAATCCAATAGAATCAAGAAAAATTGCAAACAAATTAAATGACTTCAATATAGTAATGCTAGACATTCCTGTAATGGGTGGCCCTAATGTTGCAATAAAAGGAGAATTGGTTCTAATGGTCTCTGGTGATGAAAATGCTTTCAACAAACACAAAAAAATTTTTGAGGTAATTGCAAGACAAGTTTTTTTCCTTGGCAAAAACGGAGTTGCTCATTCTGTTAAGCTGGCTTTGAATCTTCAAATAGTAATGTTAGCTCTTGCGATTTCTGAAGGAATAACTTTGGCCAGAGCTTCCTCTGTAGATCCCGAAGTTTTTTTGAAAATTCTAAATTCTACATACTTTAAAACTGGCATGAGTGAAAACAAGGCCTACAAAATGATCAAAGATAAATTCGAACCAACGTTTACTTTAAAAAATATGAAAAAGGATCTTGGCACAATAAATGAAACTGCAAAATCACTTGGTTTGAACTTGCCAATGAGTTTCAAGGCTGAAGAACTGTACAGAACTGCAATCGAAGATGGATTTGGCGATCTTGATTATACTGGAATTCTAGCTTACCTAAAGCAAGCAACAAAGACTGAAAATTTGCAAAATTAATTTAAGACAAGAAATGAAGGCATAGAATATGCGGTTACAGGATAAGGTTGCAATTGTAACTGGTGCTTCTAGTGACATTGGAGAAAGCATTGTTAGGCGTTTTGTAGAAGAGGGAGCAAAGGTTGTTCTCTTGGGAAGAAATCTTGAAAGTCTGGAGAAGGTACGAAATGATGTAGGTAACGAGAAAAATACAGTTGCAATTACCTGTGATGTTACTGATGAAGCTCAGATTATTCAAACGGTAGATCAGGTTATGGACAAATACGGCAAGATAGATATTTTGGTAAATGGCGCAGGCGCATTAAATGATCCAATTCATTTTCATGAAATGCCAGAAAGTGAAGTCAATAATTTGATTAATGTAAATATTCTTGGTGTTTTTAAACCAACTAAAGCAGTATTAACAAAAATGAGTGAGGTCAAAAATGGCGTTATCATCAATATTGGCTCAATCTCTAGTGAGAGGGCCATTCCTAGAGTTCACTTGGCAGTGTATTCTGCCACCAAAGCTGCAGTAAGTATGTTCACAAAATCAATTGCAGTAGAATATGCAAGACGAAACATTCGTTGTAATTGTATTAATCCGGGGATCATCAATTCGGGAATGATAAAACCATATCTTGAGGATCTAAACGCAAGAAGGGTGCTTGAGGATAGATTGCCTTTAAACAGAATTGGTGAACCAGTTGATGTTGCTAATGCTGTTTTGTTTATGGCCTCTGATGAAGCCAACTGGATAACTGGAACAATACTTGATGTCGATGGTGGAAAATCTGCTTCTGAGGCCTAGTTTTTAAGTAATGTTTTTGCGAGCAATTGTGCAACCCTTATTGGCTCTGGAAGCGATCCTTGAATAGTCAAGGTGTTTAGCAGTTGTGTTGTTTCAGATAATGTGCATCCCTCTTTTCGCACAAAGATATCATGTGAAGTTTTTAGAGTGATCTTATCTCGTTGTCCAAGTTTTTTGTATTCTTCAATTTTTTCTGCCGGATCAGAAAAGTGTTTTTTTATCGCTGTTTCAATACCGGCCGAATCTTGATAGGTTACTCCAATAACTGGCAACTGCAATTTTTCATGAATTTTTTTTATATCCACCATATTGTACATTGAAATTATTATTCCAGAAATCAGAACATAGCTAATATCGGGTCTTGCCAATTTTTCATACATTCGAATAATTTCATCTGTTGCATCATTTCCAGATAGAGTGGCAGTTCCTAAAACAAAACCATCAATCATAAAATCTCGTCTCATTACTATGCCGGCTAAAATTGACTTTTCAGAATTTTGTTTGAAACTTTCCGCTATTGCAAGTCCTCTTAATCCTTTTTTCTCAAGGCGCAGATGTCTCATTTTTCCTTCTCCTAAGATAAGTTCTATAACTTAAACCAGAAATTACTATTAAAATTCCAGTTACTGCCGACCAAAAAGCAAATGGGATTAGATAAGATTCGGTCATATTATTATCTAGATAAAGTTAAACATCTAAATGTGTTAAAAAAAGTGAATTTAACCCATGCTAGTTATCTAGTAAATCAGTTCGTATCAAATGTTAATTATTATCAATTTTGTCGAATATTTCAACTATCAGTTAGAGTTTATTCTATGATCCAGCTTTTTTCATTTGTTTTGAACAACAAATTAGGTCACAATCTTCTTCGTCACACGGCTTTGTGACTTTAAGTTCAAGAGCACATTCTTCGCAACGATATACATCGCCTTCTATCATATTACCCATATCTTTCTGATGGACCAAGTTACTATTATTGGTTCACATTGACTAACGATGGTCACTTAACCAGATGTCTCAATCAGTATTTTGATTTTACGAATAATTACAATTAACAGTTCGTATCAAATGTTAATTATTTACAATAGTATTATAGCAACAAATTCATTCTAAGGGAACGCCTTTCAGTAATTATTGTAATCTTGAATTCAAAAAGTTGGAAATTTTTTCAGCTATAAAATCAAGGTGGTCTTCTAGGGCGAAGTGACCTGTATCAAGAATATGTTTTTCAACATCATTCAAGTCGCGTTCGTATGGATGAGCACCTGCTTCGGGAAAGATATAGTCGTTTGCGCCCCACACAATTAACATGGGCGGTTGATGCTCTCTGAATTGTTCTTGCCATTGAGGATATAATGAAAGGTTAGTTCTGTAGTCATAGGCCATTGCAAGCTGAATTGCTACGTTACCAGGTCTGTCTAATCCTGCTTGATCAGTAATCCAAGTGGATGGATCAATTGAATTTGGATT
>Ga0209980_10000152_pt1 | contig 34672 bp, 37 predicted proteins | sample CR02metaG_FD_183611 | JGI IMG/M metagenome (GOLD analysis project Ga0209980, IMG submission 183611) | Deep subsurface microbial communities from Mariana Trench to uncover new lineages of life (NeLLi) - CR02 metaG (SPAdes) (version 2) | ecosystem: Environmental > Aquatic > Marine > Ocean trench...
CGGGCCACAGGTTGCCGCGGCGCACCAGATCGCGATCAATTTCGCCTCCACAATGTTCATGGTGCCACTGGCGTTGAGTTCGGCGATCACCATTCGGGTCGGACAGGCCCTGGGGGCCGGCAAGCCGGGTGCAGCGCGCTACAGTGGCGCCGCGGGCATTCTGATCTGTGCGTTGTTCATGACCTGCTCGGCAACATTCCTGCTCGTGTTCCGCGATGCAGTCGTGGGCCTTTACACCGACGATGCCTCGGTCAGGGGAATAGCGATCAGCCTGCTGTTAATGGCCGCCATTTTCCAGATAGGCGACGGCATACAGATCGGGGCGGCGGGCGCATTGCGTGGCTATAAAGACACCCGTATGCCGATGATCATCAACACGTTTGCATTCTGGGTGCTCGCGTTTCCGCTCGCTTACATGGCCGCCGTAACCTACCGGTTGCCGCCGAGTTACATCTGGGGCGGGTTTGTTGTCGGTCTCTCGGCGGCAGCGCTACTGTTGACGTGGCGATTCCTGCGCCTGTCGCGAGCTGTTTTAAAGTACGCTTGAGACGGCACGGCACGCGCCGCCGTCTCAGGCCATGACTTGCTGCTCCTTGCGTGGTCAGACAGTCGGCTGAATGTTCGCGTTGAGGCGGAACAGGTTCGTCGGATCGTACCGGTTCTTGACTTCGACGAGGCGCGGGTAGTTTTCGCCGAAATTTCCCCGGGTTTTTTTCTCGGTATCGTCGTTGAGATTCGTATAAAAGCCTTTCATATGCGGCTCGAGCGCCTTGTAATATCGGCGCACCGCTGCAATACGCATGTCGCTTTCGGCAGGATCGCCCCAGGCATCCATAATGCCGTAGTTAAACCGGACATTTCGGTGCGGATAGGCGGTCGCGTCCGGCGCGACTCGCGCGCTGGCACCGCCGAGATGCTGGAACCACGTAAACGGCAAATGGTCACCCTCAAAATTGCCGACCATCGCGTCAATGGAGGCCTCGGTCAGCTCAATGAAAAAACCTGACTTCAAATAGTACAGACCGCCATGCGCCAGCATAGCGTCTACGGATGTCTGCATTTGCTGGTAGGACACAGCGCCAAATTCGCCAGACAGGCGTTTGCCGAAAGCAACAAGCGGCGCCATCACCTGCTCGCCCGCCGCGTGGTCGCCCGCATAGCAAACCTGGACCATCAACTCAGGCCCGCCACTATCGTCGAATACGAATTGCGGCTCGACGCTCGCTTCATCCGGCAAGGTCTCATTGAACTCCGCATAGAAATGCAGAAAGTCACGGGCCTGGTCGAAACTGTAAAACAGATTTGCGCCGTAAACCGACGGATTGAACGGGTGTAAGCGATAGACGAATTCAGTGGCAACGCCGAAGTTGCCGCTGCCGCCGCGAATTGCCCAGAACAGATCGGCGTTCTCTGCGTCGCTCGCGCGCAGCACTTCGCCGGTCGCGGTCACCACGGTCGCCGCAAGCAGGTTGTCGATCGCGAGACCGTGCAGCCTGTCAGTGCGTCCCATGCCGCCACCGAGTGTGAAGCCGCCTACGCCCGTGTGCGACACGATCCCGGCGGTGGTGACGAGATTGTGGGCGAGCGCCGCACCATCCAGATGACCGAGTAACGCGCCGCCAGCAACGCGTGCAGTTTTCGCGTCGACATCGACGTCAACGCCGTGCATTTGCGACAGGTCAATCATCATGCCGCCATCGCAGGTCGATTTGCCCGGAAAGCTGTGGCCACCGCCCTTGACCGCAACGAGCAGGTTGCGCTGACCCGCGAATTGTACAGCGAGGGCAACATCGTTAACGCTCCCGCACTGGACGACCATCGCCGGATGTTTGTCAATCGTCCCGTTCCAGACCTTGCGAACGACGTCGTAGGCCTCATCGCCGGGCAGATACATGGAGCCCTGCAGGCTTTCGGCGAGCTCGGTGACTGCGGCTCTTTCAATGCTGACTTCGTTACCGGCGCCAGTGATGGCGTTTATCGTGCTGGAGGCCTGGTTTTTCGTTCCGGATGGGCTGATGTCGCATCCCGTCAGCGCCACCGTCAGCCCGGCAGCCAATGCGGTCTTACAGAATTTGCGCCTGTGCATTGCCGCTTCTCCATTCATTATTGTTATTGACATTGAACGGCATAGTTCACGGTTGTGCCTGGCGCCAATGGGAGCCGGGTTACCAGGGCGTTGATCTTCGTGGATGTATTGGCGAGCCTACGTTTCGTCGTCGCCGAGATACTCGTTTTCTTCGGCTGTATTTTTGCGGTTTAGCATTTTGTTGCGGTGTGGGAAACGGCCGAACCGCTCCACGATGTCACGATGCAACTCGGCAAATTGAGCGACCGTCATGAATGTCTCACGAAGAGTCGGTGATACGGCCTCGGTGAGGCGCGCGAAGAGTTCGACCGATTTCGCTTGTACCTTGCGCGATTCGGCGTGTTGCAGCGGCATGTAGAAAAACACGCGTTGTATAGGGCTCAGGCCGTTGTCTTTGCCCTCCATCGCGCCCTCGACGCAGAGTTTCAGGGCGGCGGGATCTTTTTCGAAAGCACTCGTGGTGTTGCGATATATGCTGCGACGGAACTGATCAAGCAGAATGATCAGCGCGAGCCGGCCGCGGGGGTCATGAGCCCAATGATCGAGTTCGCCGTCTGATGCCTTGTCGACGTCGGCTGAAAAATCCTTCTCAATTTCGTGATCAAAAATCGGATCTTCACCGAACCAGATATCCATGCGACGATCAATTTGCGGCGCACTGAGTTCGTGCTCTTTGAACCAGAAGGACAGGATGGCGTCGATGCGAGCCTGATCGTCATCAGCGATTGCTGTATCCGTGGTCTCGCTCACTGGTCTTACTGTCATGACAGGTGTCTCGCGACCCGCAGGGGCCGCTAGTGCGTCACGTTCGGGGCGGCACTACTCGCGGGTGAATGAGGCGACGCGCACGTGCAATAGTACGGCGAAAGTGCGAACCACGTCACGGAATCGACGGCTGCGATCATTTGCTGCCGGCTTTGACAGTAGACTTTAGCAGATGACAACCGCCGTTTCGGAAACCAGGGCACACTCTTGCGCTCGTCGGGGCGGACCCGGCCGCGCACGTGCGCGGCGCCTGCCGCTGCTGGTACTGCTTTGCAGCGCCATGACAGCGTGTGGCGGCCCGGCGACGGGACCCGAAGAGCAAGTTCGGAACTGGTTGCGCCAGGGCCAGGAGGCGGCGGAGGCGAAAGAGCGTCGGGCGCTCATGCGCATGATCTCTCCGGCCTATGCGGACGCGCGCGGCAACAGTCGGGACAGCCTCGAAAATCTGCTGCGAATCTACTTTCTCCGTCAGCAGAAAATTGCGCTTGTGACGAGGATCGAGGAAGTTACCGTCATCGGCGGCACCGCTGCAAAGGTCTCGCTGACGGCGGCGATGGCCGGAACGAATGACGGCACGATGGGGTTCAGCGCGGATGTGTATCACTTCACATTCGAGCTTGAACATGACGGCGACGACTGGTTACTGATTGCCGCCAGGTGGGGGCAGTTAGGCAGCGACTTGCGCTAGGGGGTGACTGGCATGGACAGACGTACGACTATCAATGGCACGGCCTGGGTTTTGATCGCCTGTCTGATGGCGTCATGCGCGAGTATGGAGCAGCTTGTCAGTGAGCCGCGGGTCAGCCTCAGACAGGTGCAGGTGACGGAACTTGCTCTCGATAAGCAGACATTTGTACTCGACTTTGATGTGACTAACCCGAATCCGTTTCCTCTGCCGATCAAGGCTGTAAGTTATGGTGTTGAACTCGACGGTCAGCGCTTCGCGAGCGGTGCAACACAGAGCGCGTTCACGGTGCCGGCGGGTAGCGATGGAGCATTTGCGATCAGCGTCAGCCTCAATCTTCTGCAGACTGCGCCAAAACTGCTGTTCATCGTGCGTGATGGTGTGCGTCGTGACGTGCCTTACAAACTCGAGGGCCGGTTCGAGATTGACATGCCATTTGTAAGGCCCTTGTCGTTCACGAGCACGGGAACGATACGACTGCTCGCGTTGGAATTCTAAGCGCTACGCCGGGCAGCGCGTAATCTCCGGCGGTGCGCGCATGGTCACGCGCGTAACCAAAGTATCCATGCCGTCGGCATTGTTCACGATCGCGGTGTTCGAGGGGCGCGAAGCGGCCAAGGGCATCTCGAAGTACCTGGGCGTCTGGTAGTGGAGTTGCGCTAGCCGGGTGCGGCGGGGAGCGATACCGTGAACATGACGCCCGCATCGATATTTTGCGCATCGATTCGACCGCCATGCCCTTCGGCGATCAGCCTGGCGACGTATAGGCCCAGGCCCAGATGTTTGTCACCATCTTCGGCGCGTACCGACACCATCGAGTCAAACAATTGTGTCCGCATGCGCTCGGGTAATGACGGTCCCGGATTACTGACGGTGATGCGCAGTTCGGCGTCGTCTCCATGCAGGCCAATTGTGATCGTGTCGCCGTCGTCACTGAATTCCGCAGCATTGTCGACGAGTTTGTCGAGCATCTGAATGATGAGTTCCGGCGAGCCGAGGGTTGAGGTGATAACGGCTGTGCTGTCCAATACGAAGCGACGATTGTCGTAGACATCCCGATAAGCGTTGACCGTCGCCTCGAGCACCAAATGCAAATCGAACAGTTCAGACTCGGCTTGAGCCATCAGTTCTTCGACCCGGCTGGCTTCGCTCATCGCACTCAAGATGCGCCGCAGTCGGTCGGCGCCGTCCCTGGCTCTGGCCATGTAAGTCGTGGATGCCTCGTTCAACGGCTCATGCTCGAGGTTTTCCAATGACGAGGTAACGATGGCAAGCGGTGTGCGCAACTCGTGTGACAATTTTGACGCGAGGGACCGAAGGTAGTCGTTGTAATCGCCGAGCTGATGCAATACATGGGAAAAACTGCGGGACAAGTCGCCGATCTCGTCCATTGCACGAGTGCTGGGCAATGTCATGTGCAAATTGTCGTCGTCGAGTGCTTGCTCGGCGGCAACGCTGAGCTGCCGGATGCGCCGTGACAACCATGTTGCGTAACCAAGCAGACCCGCGGCGACGAGCAATGTTGCGATCAATGTCACTTTCATCAGCCGGGCAAGTCCCTGGTTTGTCAGGCTCAGTATCGCGCCTGTGCTCTGCTGCACGACGACAGCGCCGATAGTGGCGCCATTTGCAATGATGGGCTCAGCGACGGCAACGATGGCCGTGCCGCTGTCAGCGCTCCGAAACCACGCAGGCTCGCGGCGCCCATCCAGTGCGGCGACGATGTAGGGCTGTTGCTCGCGACCGCTCGCGTTGGGGCTGGCCAGCGCGGCTTCGGTGCCGGGTTCGACAAACGCTTCATAGGCGACGCGCAGCCAGTTCGAGACGACATTGGTACGGGGTCCGGCTTGACTACCCGGGTCCCCGACCGAGGCTATACGCCAGCCACGCCTGTCCGTAACGACGAGCCGGGTACCGGGCTGCACCAGGTCCTGTGCGATGTGCGTCAGCTCCGGCGAAATACGAACGAATGCACCGGGTGTACCGGCCAGCAACGTGGAGCTCGTTGTGCCGCGTTCATGCACAGACGAAGTGTTACGTATGCTGATGCCGATGTGCGTACCGAGCAGGCTCAGCGGGATGCGCGATTCGAGCTGAAAGCCACCAGGCACATCCTGCCAGTGCGCGAGTATTGTAGGCTCCGGAGTGAGTCCGCGGGTTGTGCGTATGTACGTAACGACGGCTCCGGGGGCCTCTGCCGCAAACGTGATGGACTCTTCAAGATACGGTGGATTCGCGCTTATCAGGCTGACGCGGTCTGCATATTGCGGCCCGTTGTCTACCGTAATCGCCGAAGGCATTGCGTACACGACGTTGCGGTCGGCAACCTCGACATACAGATAGAGCGATTGCTCATAGAGACCGATCGCGAATCGAATCGGACCGTCCGCGCCCTGTAAGGTGCGCAGTGATGCCGTGCCGAGTGGCCAATCATCGAAATAGCCGTCAATCGTCGGGCGGGCGGCCAGCGGATGACCGTACAGCTGGTCACCAAATAGATGAGCGGTGCCATCGTAGGCCGGAAATTCCTCGGGGGACAACGCGAATGATTCGGCCAGTGCGCGTGCCGTACCCGACAGCATTTGCTGTTGTCCGATGCGCAACGCAAATTCGGTCTCTCGAATGAACTCACATCCGGCCCATGGGAGGACGAGCGTCAGCAGGCTGATCAGGAGCAACTGCCGCTTCAGGTTCATTGCACAGAGCGCGAGCGTTAGCCGCTGATCCAGCGATAGCCCATGCCGTACACGGTCTCAATCCTGTCGAAGTCCGCGTCGATGGCGATGAACTTTCGCCGGATGCGCTTGATGTGCGATGTGATTGTATTGTCGTCAAGCACGGCCTGGGCCGCATCCATCAGTTGCTGCCTGTTTTTGACGTGTCCCGGGTAGCGAGCCATTGCATGGACCAGCCAGAACTCGGTCAATGTCAGCGCAACCGGCGCCCCCTGCCAGTGAATCGACATGCGGTCGGCATCGATATCGAGATCGCCGCGCGTAATCCGGTTGTCGCCGCCCTGGGGGGTCTTCAGGGCATCGACGCGTCGAAACAGCGCTGCGACACGGGCCATCAGGTGTGGCAGGCTGATGTCCTTGGTCAGGTAATCGTCCGCGCCCAGTCGCAATCCGGACACCGCATCGAATTCACTGTCCCTGGCGGTCAAAAATATGATCGGCAGATCGGCGGCCCTGGCGCGCAATACCCGGCACAGCTCGAAGCCGCCCTCGACATCATCCTTGAGATTGATGTCGATGACGACGAGGTCGGGAAAGCGGGCGTCGAAAGCGTCCAGCGCCGGGCCACGAGCAGCATAGGTGTCGACGGCATAACCCTCGCGCCTGAATGCCGCGGCGTAGTTGTCGCGAATGGCGGCTTCGTCCTCAACGATTGCAATGCGTTTTGCCACGGCTGGCTCCAGTGAACTCTGACCATAATTTGCCACATTCCGCCGGTGCATTGCCATCCCGTAGTCTATGCACAGGCGTGCCGGCCTTTTTAAATCGATTCGACGATGACTGGAGAAACACAATGCAACGACCGGCGAAACGCCTGCCGGTGATGATAGCGCACCTCGTAGTCGATCGATTGCGGCCGTTTGCACGACGTCGGCGAGTCGTTCATAGTAGATGCCGGCCTCGCGTTCCGCAGGGTCGTCACCGCGCACCCGGACGCTAATGGAATTAGTAACAGCCAGGCTCACCGAGGGCTCGGTTGGGCGGCATATCGTCACAATGACCGTGCCCGTACTATTCGGCATTACGACGATGATGGCGCAAGGCCTCATCGACACATGGTTCATTGGCCAGGTTGGAGATCGCGAGCTTGCCGCATTCGGCTTCGGTTTTCCGATTCTGATGATTGTGACGAGCGTGGCCATCGGTCTCGGCGCTGGCACGTCATCGGTTGTTGCTCGTGCGATCGGCGCAAACGATTTTCGCCGCGCTCGCCGCCTCGCGACGGACAGCCTGTTCTTGTCCTTTGTAATTACTGCCGTCATTTCCATTGTCGGCATCCTGACGATCGGGCCGCTGTTTCGCCTCCTCGGTGCGCCCGAGGACATGATCCCATTGATCCGGGGCTTCATGACAATCCTCTATTCCGGTGTACCGTTCATTGTCGTCGGCATGGTTGGCATGAGCAGCATGCGCGCAACCGGTGATACCCGATTGCCCAGCATGCTCATGGTGATGGCGTCGATCCTGAACGTCATCCTTGATCCGATTCTGATTTTTGGCCTGGGGCCTGCGCCGAAGATGGGATTGAATGGCGCCGCGATGGCAGCGCTGCTGGCGCGTGGGATAATCTTCCTCGGCACCCTGTACCTGATGCGCTACCGGCTCAACATGCTGAGCTACAATAAGCCCGATCCCGTGGAGCTCAGGAAATCCTGGATCGATATCCTGCACGTCGGCATTCCTGCGGCCGGCACAAACGCGATTGTGCCCGTCGGCGCGGCCATCATCACTGCAATGATCGCGCGCTTCGGGCCGGAGGCTGTAGCGGGGTTCGGCGTTGCCACTCGTATCGAGGCGATGATGCTGGTCAGTTATTTCGCGCTGTCAGCGATCATCGGCCCGTTTGTCGGGCAGAACTTTGCCGCCAATAAAGAACAGCGCATCCTTCGTGCGCTGTCCTTATGCGCGTTATTCTGCCTTGGCAGTGGTGTGTTGATCGCCATAATGTTGGCGGCGCTTGCGGGGTACCTTCCGACGCTGTTCAGTGAAAGCGAAAAAGTCATCAGCGTGACGACGACGTTCTTGTGGATCGCCCCGATGAGCTACGGCACGTACGGCATGATCATGGTCATGAATGCATCGTTCAACGGGCTCGGCCGGCCGATGCCAGCGGTTGTCGTGAGCGTTTGCCGAATCGTGGTGCTCTATGTTCCTTTGGCTGTCATCGGCATGCGATATTTTGCCGTACCGGGAATATTCGCTGCGTACGCGATAGCGAACGTCGTATCAGGAATCGTGGCCTATCTGTGGGCGCGGAAAACCGTACGGCAATTGTGTTTGGCAAATGCCGGCACGGCAACCTGACCGGCACAAAGAAACACAGGTTCGCACGTCCGGACAAATGCTAAAATGTGCCGAACGTGGCGGTAATTGGTGAGGCACCGAAATGAAAAGACGTAGCTTCGTTCAATCGACGGTTGCGGCGGGATTGCTTGCCAGTCCGATCGCACAGGCGCTGACGGATGGGCAAAAACTCGACAAGACGCCGTCGGACTTCGAGGGCCCTTTTTATCCCGAGGGTCCGCGCAACGAGAGTAACGACCTCATTCTCGGCGCGCCACGCAGCAAGGTCCTGCATTTTCGCGGGCGAGTGGTCGACGTTCGGGGCCAACCGAAATCGGGCGCGCTCGTCGATATCTGGCACACGGATCCACTTGGACGCTACAAGCACACCAAAGACGACAGTCCCGGCGATCGGTGGGACGATTTCCGGTATTGGGGAGAAGCGCTCGTTGACGACGAGGGTGGTTTCGAGTTTCGCACCTATGTGCCGGGCGCCTACAATCCCCGTCCCGCGCATATCCACTTCAAAATCTGGGAAAACCGCCGGCTGTTATTGACGAGCCAGGCGTATTTCGTGGAATTGGGCGGAACTCAAGGAAAATCCAGATCGCCGCGCTACAGTGACTTGCAAACAGTCAGCCTGAAAGACACTGGCGACGACGAGCTGCAGTCGTACCTGCAAGTCGTTATTTAGAGCGGGCAGCCACGCTATTAATGCCGGCGCAGCGGTGGTGCGTGGGTTTTGCCGCTTTTGGACTCGAAATAATTGGCGAGCGCGGGAAACGCTTCACAGAGATTTCTGAAGTCGTTCGCAGGCAGGACCATCACGCGCGTATCTTCGGTCGCAATCAGTGTGCCTGCCGTTTTCATATCTTCGCTGAGACTGCGTTCGCCCCAGTAATCGCCTGGCCCGAGGATACGTACAAAATCCTCTCCTTCCGCCGCATTCGATATTCTTGATTCAAGGCGGCCTGAGATCACAGTGTAGAGACCGTCAACAAATTGTCCGGCCTCCGACACGATGTCACCTTTGGCGTAACGCCGGTACTGCGTAGCGGTATCCACGCGGTTCGCGATCTGCACGATACTGCGGGGAAGAAAATAATCAAAAAACCAATTCAATGCGACGCGCAGACGAGTCGCAAAGCCAGGTAACATGCCTATATAAATTGCACGCCACAGTATCCATGCGAGCAGGCCGGATAGTTTGACGCCACGAATTTCCGCGACCCCTTTGTAGTTGCCGATGGATGCCAGCGACCCTTGTGCCTTATACGAGAACTGCAAGAGTTCCTTGTCACCCAAACTATTGACAATGTTTCTTGCGACGCACTGCGCTTCGCGGACGGCATGTTGTGCCGTCGGCGGCGCAAAGGCCCCGCTATCATTATCGGCGTCCGACAACGGTACGAGTGCGGCATCGCCCAGGGCCCAGATATTCCCGGAACCGCGTACTTTCAAATGCCTGTCGACGGGAATCTTGCCTTTGACGAGTTCGATACCAAGCCGTTGAGTAAAATCATGCGGACGATTGCCGACGGTGGTTACGAACATGCTTGTCCTGATACGCGATCCGTCGTCCAGATATACCGCGCTTGCGGTTGCAGACGTGATACTTCTGCCGCAGAGTATCTCGACGTTGCGCTTGCGGAGCTTTGCCGCGGCGTAGTCGCCCAGCGATTGTGGCAGCTCGGGCAGTATTCCCTTGTCGCGCTGGATCAGGACGCAACGAATTTCGTCCGCTTGAATGTTGGGGTAGAACTTCAAGGTTCGCTGAATCATCTCGGCGATTTCGCCGATCGTCTCCACGCCGGAAAAACCACCGCCGGCGACAACAATGGTCAGAAGCTGCCGCTTGAGCGCGTTGTCCGTGGTGACGTCCGCGTGCTCGAGCCGGCGGATGATCTTGTTGCGTAGCTGGTGGGCATCGGCAAGGCTGCGCATGCACAGGCCGTGTTCCTGAAAACCAGGCGAACGCGTCAGATCGGTCTTTTGCCCGACGGCCACAATAAGGTGGTCGTAGGCCACGCATTGCGGCGTACGTCGCGATCCCTGCAGGAAATGAACCGTCCTGGTGGATCGGTCCAGGTGCGTCACCTCCGCCATCCGTATGCGGACGCCAGGCAGCATGTAACGAAGCGGGGTCACGGCGTCCGGGGCACTGATTGTGCCCGACGCCACCTCCGGCAATAGCGGCTGAAATACGAAGTAGTTTTCAGTATTGAAGAGCTCAATATCGACCGCACCGCGCGCGTACTTGTGCAGGTACCTCGCGGTGAACGCGCCCGCGAACCCGCCACCAACGATGATCGCGCGCGGCCGTGCCATGCTCAGAGGCCTGCGGACCTGATAACCATCATCTTGTCGATCTGCATGTCTTCCATCGTGTACGGAATGCCGCCAACGCCCAGGCCGGACTCGCGTAAGCCTGCGAATGGCATGACGTCATCGCGAAACGCCGAATGATCGTTAATCATGACGGCGGACGCATCGAGTTCTTTGTACAGGCGCATTGCAACATCGATGTCGCGACTGAAAACAGCCGCCTGAAATGCGACGGGTAAAGAATTGGCCTGGCTAACTGCTGCATCGAGATTGTCATAGGCGTAGACGCAGACGACGGGGCCGAAAATTTCCGCCGTGCTGACACGAGAATCCTGCGGCGGATCGAGCAAGACCGTTGGCGCGTAGCAGGTGTCCGAGATTTTCTTGCCGCCGCAAAGCAGCTGGGCGCCGTCACTCACCGCCTCGTCAACCCAATCCGACACACGACCGACTTCGCCAGGTCGAATCAGCGGTCCGACCTGTGTGGCCTCGTCTTCAGGTGCGCCGACGACGAGCGCCCTGGCCTGCTCCGCCAGAGCCTCTGCAAAGTTTGCCGCGTCGGCCGCCGGCGCGAATACGCGTTGCACGGATACGCAAACCTGGCCTGCGTGATAAAAGCCGCCCTTGAGCACGGCGGACAGCGCCGCGTCACGGTCGTAGGGGTCTATCAGGATCACGGGCGCCGCGCCGCCGTGTTCCAGTGCGCAGCGTGCGCCGGGGGCGAGTTTCGAGCGCAGCATCCAGCCAACGCGCGCACTGCCGATGAAGCTGAAAAATCCGACGCGACGGTCCGTCACCAGGGCCTCTGCTGTCTCTCGATCGCTGGCGATCACGGCCTGGCACCACGCATCGGGCAGGCCGGCCTCACGCAATATGTCCACGAAGCGCAGGCAGGAAAGCGGCGTGTCCGCGGCAGGTTTCACGACAACCGGGCAGCCGCTTGCAACGGCCGGTCCGACCTGGTGAACGATCAGGTTCAGTGGATGATTGAATGCGCTGACCGCGACGACGACACCAACCGGCTCTTTCTGCGTGAACGCGGCCCTGCCCGTTGTCGCCATTGTCGTGCCGATCGGAATGACCGAGCCGGCGTGCGAACGCAGCGTCTCTGCGCACAGGTGCACGCCATCGATGGCACGGATGACCTCGACTCTCGAGTCCTGGTAGGGCTTGCCGCCCTCGCTCGCAGCGAGCAGTGTCAGCTCCTCGATTTGCGAGCCCATGATTGCTGCGGCGCCATTCAGGATCTCCACGCGCTCCGGGGCCGGCAGCCAGAGGCTGCGGTCGCGAAACAGATCATAAGCGGTCGACAATGCGTCATCGACATGATCCGGGCCCGCCGTAGCAACCTTGGCCAGTTCCCGGCCATCATATGGTGACGTCACGGTAAGGCTGCCGGCAGGCGCGCGGTCGGTCTCGATCTTCAAAGCGTCCATTCGATCTCACCAAGCTTCCTGGTCAGCAACTGGTTCTCACGATAATCGATCGGAATCACGACGAGGCTGGGTCCTTGCTCGTCCAATGCAGCGGCCAGCGAGCCAGCGAGGTCCGAAGAATTATCGACATAGTGGCCATTCCAGCCGAACGACTGTGCGAGCATCATCCAGTCGGGGTTGCCGAATGTCAGGTCAGTGTGACGGTCAAAGTGAGTTTGCTGCTTCCAGGCAATCAATCCATAAGCATGATCCTCCCAGACCATGACAACGATATTGCTGCCGAGTCTCACGGCCGTTTCCATTTCCTGAACATTCATCAGGAACCCCGCATCACCGGCGATCGCAAGTATGCGCCGATCGGGATGTACGATGCCGGCCGCAATGGCGCCCGGCAGCGCGAAGCCCATGGAGCAGAATCCATTCGGAATGAGACAGGTGTTCGGTTCGTGACATTGATAATGACGGGCGATCCACATTTTGTGTGCACCGACATCGGACAGGAGAATATCGTGAGGCCCCATTACCTGCCTGGCGTCCCATATCGCCTTTTGCGGACGTATCGTGCCCTCGGTCGAATCGTCTTTGTATTCCGCGAAGTCCGCGGCCATCTCTGCGCGGCATTTTCGTTGCAGGCTGAAATCGAAATCCGGGATGCCGTGCTCGTCGAAGCGCTCGTTCAACATCCAGAGCGCGTGTGCGAGATCGCCGATGATCTCCGTTTCGGGATGATAATGAGCATCTATCTCGGCAGGTAGAAAATCGGCATGGAGAATTCGATTGTCCTTGTTGGGGTTCCAGAGTTGCGGATGATATTCGACCATGTCGAAACCCAAAGTGATGATGAGATCGGCAGCTTCGATCGCCTTGGAGACGCGATCCCTGGAGCCGAGTCCAACCGTATACAGGCAGTAGTCGGCATCCATGTCGACACAGCCTTTGGCCATGAACGTACTGATAACGCCGATGCCGGTTTTCTCACAAAGCAGTCGAAGTTGTTTGCTCGCTCTCCTTCTGATGCATCCGTTGCCGGCGATGATGACCGGGTGCTTCGCCTGTCTCAGCATGTCGAATGCCTGATCGACGATCTTGCTGTCAGGTACCGAGCGGCGAAAGCGTCGCGGCGACATCGGCTTTGCGTTCGTTTCGACGGTTGCTACGTCTTCCGGTAACTCAATGTGCACAGCACCTGGTTTTTCTGTGCGCGCCAGGCGCACGGCCTTGCGAATGATTTCGGGAATCGTGTCGGCATTGAGTATCGTTGTGGCCCATTTGGTCACGGGCTTGAACATGCTGACGACGTCCATGATCTGGTGCGACTCCTTGTGCAGTCGATCGGTGGAACCTTGTCCGGTCAGCACCAGCATCGGGGCGCGATCCATGTTCGAGTCTGCAACACCGGTAATCAGGTTGGTTGCGCCTGGCCCAAGCGTTCCGAGCGCACCGGCCGGATTGCCGGTAAGGCGGCCGTAAATCTCGGCCATGAACGCGGCGCCCTGCTCGTGGCGCGTCAGGATGAACCGTATTGTTTTGGACTCCTCGAGAGACATCATGAAGTCGGCGTTCTCCTCGCCTGGAACGCCGAATATGTACTCGATGCCCTCTGCTTCCAGGCATTTGACCATTAAGTCAGACGCTTTCATGACATTCCACCAAATTCCTGTTGAGCTATCGTTGTATCGGGCCTGGTCGCTCTCGCACATCCCTGTGCTCCGCGACATCATGTCATCCTGACCGTAAAGGCCCCCTTCCTACGGTGCCAATCGAGAGCCCGGTAGGAGCGGCTTCAGCCACTGCAAGGTGCCGTGCTGGTTCGAGCCTAAACGATACTACACCCTCGGAATCGCGATCCGCGTCCGATAGACAATATGCATGCCGATGCCGCGACTTGCCATGAACAGCATGAAGGCGAGCCACAAGCCGTCGTTGCCGAGCCACTGCAACAAGTACCAGGCCGGAAGAAACACGAGTAACGCCGATGTCAACATGATGTCACGCATCTCCCGAGCCCGCGTCGCGCCGACAAAGACGCCGTCGTATAGAAACGACCACACCGAGATCAACGGCGACGCGATCATCCACGGCAAGTAGCGCAATGTAGTCTGCTGGACATCGGGCAAATCGGTCAGCACGCGTATCAGGATCGGGCCGCCGATGAGGTAACAAAGGCTGAGTCCTGCGGCGAATATCAGCGACCACCTGAGCGTCAATTGCACCGCGCGCTGCAGCGCTTCGCGACGGCCTTCGCCGATGGCTTTGCCGACGAGGGCCTCGGCCGCGTGCGCGATGCCGTCAAGAGCGAATGCCGAGAGGAACTGAAGGTTCATGAGCACGGCGTTGGCGGCCAGAATGAGTCCGCCCATGCGCGCGCCCTGCGCCGTCACGAAGGAAAGCGTAAACACGAGCGCCATGGTGCGGACGAACAGGTTGCCGTTAATCGCCAAAAACGCCGCGTACTCACGAAGTTTGATGAGCTTCGCGACCGGCCAGTGGCCGGGGTATTGCCGCAGTGACCGAATTGCGAAGCCGATACCCACTGCCACGCCCGTGTACTCGGCGATGACGGATGCGAGTGCAACACCGTCGACTTTCATGCCGAAGACGACGACGAACAGAAGGTCCAATGCGATATTTGTGACGTTGATCGTCAATACGATCACCAGGGGCGCGCGTGCGTTTTGCAGGCCGATGAACCAGCCCAACAACGCGTAAGTGACAAGTGTGCCCGGTGCGCTCCAGATTCGAATCGAAAAATACTCGAGGGCGTAGGCCTTGATCTCGGCATCGGCGCCAAGCAGTTGCATCGCGAGATGACCGATCGGCCGCTGCAGCAGAATAAATGCCGCAGCGATCGCCAGTGCGACGATGATGGCCTGCCCAAGGGACGTGCGGAGCCCATCGTAGTCATTGGCGCCAAAGCGCTGCGCCGCAATTCCGGTTGTCCCCATGCGCAGGAAGTTGACACCCGTATAGATGATTCCGAAGATCGTGCTGCCGATGGCGACAGCGCCGAGGTATGCGGCGTTATCGAGATGTCCGGTAACGCCGGTGTCCACCATGCCGAGCAACGGCACTGTGATATTGGACAGAATCAGCGGCGCGGCGATGCGCCAGACATCGCGATTCCGGGGCAGGTGATTCGCGCTCAAGCGCCGCTCATCCGTACGCGTTGACGCCGGTCAGTTCGCGACCCACCGCAAGTTGATGAATGGTCTCGGTACCTTCGTAGGTGATGACGCTCTCGAGGTTCAACATGTGCCGTATCGGCACGTACTCGGCGCTGATGCCACTGCCACCGAGCATGTCCCGGGCATCGCGCGCGATGTCTATCGCGGCGCGGCAGTTGTTCCATTTCGCGAGCGATACCTGCGTCGGATTCAATTCACCCTTGTCCTTGATACGACCGAGTCGCAGCGACAGCAATTGTGCAGTCGTTATGCGCCGGCTCATGTCGGCAAGCCGAATCTGGATCGTCTGCGTGTGCGAGACCGGCCGGCCGAACAACACGCGATCGGCGGTGTACCGCAGTACCTCATCCAGGCAAGCTTGCGCGGCGCCGATGACACCCCAGGTAATGCCGTAGCGCGCCTGGGTGAGGCAACTCAACGGGCCCTTGAGGCTGGAAATACCCGGAAGGACGTTTTCGTTGGGTATGCGCACGTTGTCGAAGAACAAAGCGGCGGTATTCGATGCCCGCAGCGAGAACTTGTTCTCAATCTCCTGAGCCGTGAAGCCCGGCATGTCTTTCTCGACGATGAAGCCTTTGACGCCCTCTTCGGTCATCGCCCAAATGATTGCCGCATCGGCGACGGTACCGTTGGTAATCCACATCTTCGAGCCATTGAGAATCCAGTCGCGACCATCTCGTTTCGCCTGGGTCTTCATGTTGCCCGGGTCTGATCCACCGTGGGATTCGGTCAGTCCGAAACAACCGATGGCTTCGCCGCGTGCCATGGCCGGCAGCCAGCGGTTCTTCTGCTCATCCGAGCCATAGGCGTAAATAGGAAACATGACCAGGCTGCTTTGCACCGAAACAAAACTCCGCAAGCCGCTGTCACCGCGCTCGAGCTCCTGACAAATGAGTCCGTAGCAAACGCTGTTCATTCCGGCGCAGTCATAGCCTTCGATTGAACTGCCGAGTAACCCGAGCTCCGCGACCTGCGGTATCAGTTCGTTCGGAAAGCGATGTTGCTCGAATGCCTCGCGCATCAGCGGTATGGCCTGCTCGTCGACGAAGCGTGCGACGGAATCCTTGACCATGCACTCTTCTTCGGACAGTTCCGAGCGGATGTCAAAAAGGTCGAGCGGATCGAGCTTGGAGTTACGTGTAGACACGGACGAATTCCTGTGCAGTGAGTCTCAGTTACTGAGGGGGCGTCGACCCCAATTATTCCAACTATTTCAGAATGGAATACCGACGCGACGATACAGTACCGACAGCAGCCACGCGGGACCGATCATCATGACCTGCAGATCCTGCAGGACCGGGCGCAGGCCCTGTTCGTTGCGATGGCCCAGCCACAGACCGATCGTGCTGACGACGAGCAGGCCCAGCGATACTCGCAGTGGCGCAAACCCCGATTGTTCAAGCCACATCTGCAAAGCAGCGATGCCGAGCACAAACGGAAGCATGCCGATCGCGATCGACAAGGAAATAATAAAGTAGTAAACAGCCGCTGCCATGAGAAATGTGCTGCCCCAGTTGAGCAGCGGGGATATTTCATAGAATTCGTCCGGAATCGGCAACGCCCACAATATGCCGACGGTACCGAGGACAACCATCGGCACTGACGCCCAGTAGATCAGCGGATAGGTCACGTTGCTGTGGCTTGCAGCATAGCGTTCGAGCCAGCCGTCGGAGTCAGTCATCTCGGATCCCAGGTCCCGGAGTGCGAGCCGCCATTTTACACCGCATGTCACAACTCGCTACGCGGCGTCCAACTGAGACGCAGCTCACAGAAAAAACAGCGCGCGGCCGTTTATTTGAACATAAACATCCGATTAAGTGTCTGTTCAGGTGCACCGTGTTTACAATTCACGCCATCAAACCGTAAGCGTGGCATCCGTGCGGCGATTTGACCACTATTGCTTTGGGCAGCCGCGCGGGCGTCAAATGAGAAAACGATCTAAGAGGAATGAGAATGGACATTCGAGCAAGTAAATTCGTCATCGCAATCGTCGCTGCGGCCGTTGTTGTCAGCGGCTGCGAGACATTGGATGCATACACAAGGGAATCGAAGACCAGCAGCGCAACCAAGGGTGCCCTGATCGGCGCGGCAGCGGGCGCCGTTGTCGGGCTGATATCCGGCGACGATGCTGTCGAGCGCCGCCAGCGGGCTCTGATCGGCGCCGGAATCGGTGCACTGGCCGGTGGTTCGATCGGCTATTACATGGACCGCCAGGAAGCGAAGCTGCGCGCGGAGCTCGAGGGCACTGGGGTCAGTGTCACGCGCATCGGCGACAACATCACGCTGAACATGCCAGGCAACGTGACATTCCGGACGGACAGTTCCGACCTGAGCCCCGCGTTTTTCGATGTACTCAACTCAGTTGGCAAGGTCCTGAACGAGTTCGACAAGACCGTGGTCGAGGTTGCCGGTCACACCGACAGCACCGGCTCCGAGGTCCACAACCAGAATTTGTCGGAGCGTCGCGCGATGGCGGTCGGTCGGTATCTGCAGTCGCAAGAGGTGTCCGCCCAGCGCCTGATCACGCTCGGCATGGGCGAACTTAGGCCGGTTGCGGGCAATGGTACGGCGGCAGAGCGTCAGGCGAATCGACGCGTGGAAATTACGATGGTGCCATTGACTTCGGGCTAAACAACGACAAAGCGCGGCAACCGAGGACTGGTGTGCCGCGTTTTTTTGAAGTTCCTGTCACGGTGTAATGCTGCAGCACGATCCTGCTGCATGTGCGGCGTCTGCGCACGTCCTCGGCCACATCCCGCCGTTCGGAATTCAACCATCCTGGCGGCGGCTCCTTGGGAAACGTACTGCTATGGTTGAAGTGGCAGCACCGCTCGAAGTGTCATCATGCTTCTAGTCGTCGGCACTGTTCACGATCAGGAAGATCAGAGCGCATGCTACGAAGAACTGGAAGGCATCGTCCATCGATGCTCCGCCGATATCCGTCTGCCACATCTGAAACAGGGCGCCGCCGAACACGGCGAAAAAGCCCAGCCACACCACGATACCGATGCCGCAACCAACGATCGCATAAGTCTTGGCGCCGTTGAAATCTGCTGCAGGCGCTTTTCTGGCACGCCATAGATCCCAGGCACCTTTTGCGGCAAACAATCCTGCTGCAAATTCGAGCGAGACAACAAGGACAAGCACGAGCCATGTGACGGCAGGGCTCTGAATGGCCGGAAAGAAGGAGTCCGGATAAACCTGGTGATCCGCCGCCCCCATCACATAGGCAAACGCCTGGTAACAAGCGTCCAGGTTGGCGACGTTCTGGGCTGCGTAGAACAGACACAGAAGAGAAATAAATGCGACGAAGGCGATTTTTAGAAGACGTATGGCCATTGGTACTCCCGATTAGCTTTCCCGGAGTCCGGAGTGACCAGCCGCTGCAGCTGCTCAGCGAGCAGTTGACGCGATTTATGGATCCCAGGGTCTTTGACGTTTGTTGTTATAGAAGTCACGGCTGAAACGGTCATTATTGTTGGGTGGCGGTCTGACAATGTCAACCGCAAGACAATTCTCTGCTTCGTGGCATCAGCTGGCCACAGACAGAATCGACTTCGGGATCCCCGGAACGTCCGCTTCGGGTCAACTCCGTGCCGCACAATCTGGCGCGGTTTTATTCCAGATCAATGACTATTTTTCCTCGAGCATGCCCTTCTTCCGAATACCGGATCGCCGCCGGAACCTCACTCAATCGGTAACGCCGGTCAATCACCGGCGTCACTTTGCCGGCTTGCATGAGGTCACTCAGGATGGCCAGGTCATCTTTGCGAAGCTTCGCCAGAATCATGACGAATTCCTGTCCCACGAACGGTGAAAATACAAGCGCCTTGATCGGATTCATCAACGGCTTGAGCCAGTTGCCTTTCGGTCCCCCGACTATGACGAAAATGCCGTCCGAATTAAGAACTCGCCTGTTCGCTGACAGCGAGTGATTGCCAACATTATCGATGATCAGGTCGTAACGTTGTCCACTCCGGGTGTAATCCTCCTGTGTGTAATCGATGACGTGATCTGCACCGATTGATCGCACCATTTCCACATTCCGCGTGCTGCATACGCCGGTCACCTCTGCACCGAATGACTTTGCGATCTGCACGGCGAACGTGCCCACGCCGCCTGACGCGCCGTTAATCAGGACTTTCTTACCCGGCGCTATTTTTCCCTTATCGCGAAGAGCCTGAAGTGCAGTGATTCCTGCTATTGGGACAGAAGCCGACTGCTCAAATGTCATGTTGGCCGGCTTCAGCGCCAGTGCCCGGTCCTCACGAACAGTTACATACTCGGCGAAGGCCCCGCTTGTGCCGCCAAATACCTCATCTCCCGGCTTGAACCGCTTGACGTTTCTGCCGATCGCCTCGACTGTCCCCGCGAAGTCCACTCCCAGGCTCGTGTCATTTGGTGCGCCCAGACCGATCCCCAGGCGCATGAGGTACGGGGAGCCTCTCATGTAATGCCAGTCGAGTGGATTGACGGAAGCGGCAACGACCTTTACCAGGACTTCATCGTCCGCAGGTGTCGGTTTTTCGACGTCTTCGAACCCGAGCACATCGGCTGAGCCGTAGCAACGATACACAATAGCTTTCATCAGTTCCGATCCATCGGCGACGGCAGGTGCCGGTCCGCAGGCAGAGTTGTGGCTCAGTACAAGGGCCAGTGACGATATCGCTACGCCCAGGAAAATCAGGATACCGCCCGCGACTTTATAACGCAGTTTCATTGATCTATCTCCCACAAACAGGGGGCGGACGCCTTTCAATCCGACCGTATGTATGTAGCCTACACGGTGGTCATTTGTAAGAGAACACCCCGCGGACCACGCCGTCGCAGCAATGAAAAAAGCCGCTCTCAGAGCGGCTTTTCGGTCGGGCGAAGATTGGGCAGCCTATGTGCCCATGGCCATACGGACTTTCTTCATCGCGTTGACCTCAATCTGCCGGATGCGCTCGGCCGATATGCTGTACACGTCGGCCAACTCATGCAGCGTCTGCTTGTCGTCGGTTAGCCAGCGCGACTCGAGTATGTGACGGCTGCGGTCGTCGAGTGTCTTGATCGCAGCGGTCATGCGTGTCGTTGCGTCATTGCTCCAGTCGGCTTTCTCGACGAGCGTCGCCGGATCGGCATTCTGGCTGGGGAGGTAGGCAGCCGGCGTGTAACTACGCTCGTCGTCGCTACTCGGCATCGGGTCGAAAATTGCGTCGCGCGCGTACAGGCGCTTCTCCATCTCGGTGACTTCCTTCGGGCTGACGCCAAGGTCGCTTGCGACGGCCTCGGTCTCTGCATGGGACAGCCAGGACAACCTCTTCTTGGCCTTGCGCAAATTGAAGAACAATTTCCGCTGTGCCTTGGTCGTCGCAACTTTGACGATGCGCCAGTTGCGCAGCACAAACTCGTGAATTTCGGCGCGGATCCAGTGCACGGCAAATGACACGAGGCGCACGTCGTAGTCGGGATCGAAACGTTTGACGGCCTTCATGAGTCCGACATTGCCTTCCTGTATCAGATCAGCCAGGGGCAGCCCGTAACCGGTATATCCCTTGGCGATGTGCACGACGAAGCGCAGATGCGCCATGACCATCTGGCGAGCAGCATCGAGATCCTGCTCGTCGCGGAAGCGTCTGGCGAGCCCCTGCTCGTCCTCTTTGCTCAATACGGCGATCGCGCCGACGGCGTGGATATAGGCGTCGAGACTGCCTACCGGACCGGCGAGTATAAGATCGTGGTTTGTTGCAGCAACTGCTTCTGTCATCTGGAGCCTCCGTTGGGACGTCAATTTTAGCACTCAAGCCCTTAGAGTGCTAACAAGACCACTAGTTCCCTGGCGGGGTCGCCAGAAGAACCATTAAAAACAAAGGCTTGAGCGCGAGTCGGGCGAGCGGATTATGTTCAATCAGGGTGCGAAGAGCGTCAGCGTGGCTCGATGGCCCGCATGTGCCGGGCGGCGGCGGACCAGGAGCCGACCAGGCCCAGCAGAACGCCGATGCCGATGATGCCGAGACTCTCACCGGCGTCGAGCGTCAACACGGAAATGCCGCTTTGATAGAGCCCGGCGAGCCGCGCTACCGTGGGCCGCAGCAAGTAGAGCCCGTATTGCACGAGCCCGAGTGCGAGCGAGGCGCCGAACAGGCCGTACCAGAACCCGCCCCACAGGAACGGCCGGCGCACGAAGGCATTGCTGGCACCGAATAGTTTTGTGACCTCGATTTCGTCGTGCCGGTTCTGAATGTCCAGTCGAATCGTGTTGCCTATGATGATGATGATTGCGAGCCCCAACAGCATCGACCCGATCAGGATCGTCTGCCGTGCAATGTCGAGGATGGCCTGGAAGCGCTGCACCCAGTCCGTATCGAGCTGCACGAGATCGGTTTCCGGCAGGTTCTGAAGTTCTTCACGCAGCAGCATCATCGACTGACTGGTATTTACGCCGCTCGGCCTGACAATCAGCGTGTGCGGCAATGGGTTCCTGGCGAGATGATCGAGCGCATCGCCAAAGCCGGACTGCTGCTTGAACTCGCGCAAAGCATCATCGGCACTGATGAAGCGAACCGCTTCGACGTCGGCGCGCTGTCCGATCAGCCGGGCGAGGCCCTGTGCTTCGCTGACCGAAAGGTCATCTCGCAGAAACACGGAGAAATCCAGCGCGTCGTCCCAGTTGCCGCTGATAGCCGCAAAATTCTTCACGGCGAGATGCAGCGCAGCGGGTAAAGCCAGCGTCACCGCGATGACGAGGATGATCATCAGGCTCGCGAAGGGCTGGCGGACAATGCGCCCCAGCGAACCGAGCGCCGTGCTGACATGCCGCGTGAACCATATCGTGACCGGGCCCGAAGAACGGACCGGGGCAACCGCATCGGAATGCCGCGTTACCGCCATTGATCCTGCTCCGATGCGCTGGGGGGATGGCCGCCAAAGTCGATGGCGAAGTCATCTTCGAATTCGTTCTGAAGTCGGCCGTTCTCCAACGCGATACGGCGGCAGCCGAGTTTGTCGATCAGCGCAATGTCATGACTGGCAATCAGCAAAGTAACGCCGACCTCATTAAAACGCCGGAATATTCTCATGACTTCGAGAGACAGGTCCGGATCGAGGTTGCCCGTGGGTTCGTCGGCGATCAGCAACTTCGGCCGTGTAACGATTGCGCGAGCGATGCCAACGCGTTGTTGTTCCCCGGCCGACAGTGTTTCGGGCGTTTGTTTTTCCTTGTGCAGCAGCCCAACCTGGTCCAGTGCGGCACGGACTTTGCGCTGCGCTTCGCGATGGCCGACGCCGGCGATAACGAGCGGCAAGGCCACGTTATCTGCAACCGGCCGGTCGTAAAGCAACTTGTGATCCTGAAACACCATGCCGATCTGCCGACGGTACTTCGGAATCTGGCGCCGCCTGATGCGCCCGGTGTTCTGACCGTCGACGATAACCTGACCGGTTGTGGGACGCTCGATCAGGGCAATAAGCCGCAATAGTGTGCTCTTACCTGCGCCAGAATGGCCCGTGACGAAAACCATCTCGCCCCTGGCAACAGACAGGCTCAGACCGGACAAGGCTTCCTGCCCGCCCGCATAGCGCTTTGTCACCGTCTCCAGCCTGATCATCTCAAGTCCACTTCACGCCTCTCTGCCGTCGGCCAACAGTGCGTCCACATAATCGTTTGCGGAAAACACCCGCATATCCTCAGCTGACTCGCCGATGCCAATGAAACGGACCGGAATCTGCAGCTGGTTCGAGATGGCCAGCAGAATGCCACCCTTTGCGCTGCCGTCCAACTTTGTCACGGTGATGCCGGTGAGGCCGAGCGCATCGTGAAATTTCTGCGCCTGCACGAGGGCGTTTTGTCCCTGGCTCGCGTCGAGGACGAGCATCACTTCATGCGGAGCAGAGTCATCGCGGCGACCGACGACGCGCTTGATCTTGACGAGCTCATCCATCAGGCCTTTCTGGCTCTGCAATCGCCCGGCCGTATCGGCCAGCAGCACGTCGATGCCGCGCGCACGAGCTGCCTCCCACGCGTCGAATATGACGGCGGCGGGATCCGCTCCGCTTTGTTGCGCGATGACCGGAACATCATGCCGATCGCCCCAGGCCTGCAGCTGCTCTACCGCGGCAGCGCGAAACGTATCACCGGCGGCGAGCATGACCGTCAGGCCCCGATCTTGAAAGTGTTTCGCCAGTTTGCCGATCGTTGTCGTCTTGCCGGCGCCGTTGACACCGACCATGAGGATGACGAACGGATGTCGTTGCGTGTCGATCTCCAGCGACCGCTGCACGGGTTCGAGGACGGCGAGAAGAGAGCGCCGCAATCCGGCCCTGAGCGCGTCAACGTCGTTGAGTTCCTTGCGCGCAAGATCGCGCTGCAGGTCGGAGATGATGCGCCCGGTCGTGTCGATGCCGACGTCGGCCATGACCAGCAACGATTCGAGCTCGTCGAGCGATTCTTCGTCGATCTTGCCTCGCGTTGCGATGTCCGCGAGGTCGCGGGTGAGCCAGCTGTCGCCGCGGTTGATTCGCGCGCGCAGGCGTTTGAGAAAGCCTTCGGGCCGCAGGGGACCGTCTTCATTGCCATCCATTGTCAATCAATCTCACCCGTCGGCCGAATTCACCTAAACTGTCCGGCCACACTTCAGCCCTCACTCGATCGTGAAGGAATAATGGCAAGACGGCGCGCCACTGGAAACAAAAAGTCTCCGCCAGGACGGCTGCGTATTGTAGCGGGAAACTGGCGCAGCCGTTTGCTCGATATCGCCGATGTGCCGGGCCTTCGGCCGACATCGGAGCGCATTCGGGAAACGTTGTTTAACTGGCTGGCACCTCGCATCGAAGGCGCCCGGTGCCTGGATCTCTTCGCGGGCACCGGCGCGCTGGGACTTGAGGCTTTGTCGCGCGGCGCGGCCGCGACCGTGTTCGTGGAAAAATCCGCGCTTGCCGTCGGAGCACTGAAAAGCAATGTCGAAAAGCTGGGCGCAGAAGGCGCGACGATATGCAAGGCGGACGCATTCCAGTATTTGCGCCAGATACCCGTCAAGTCGTTCGATATCGTGTTTCTCGACCCGCCCTTCGCTGCCGATATGCTCGAAGAGTTGTGTAGACTGATTGCGGAGCGCCATGTGCTTGCCGACGATGCCAGGGTTTATCTCGAGCGTGGTGTGGCAACGATGGAGCCCGAGCTGCCTGCCGGCTGGGAAGTGTTGCATGGCAAGATCGCAGGCCAGGTGCGTTATTCACTCGTCGCGCCGCGTGCGGGACACCAGGAGGGGAAAAGCAGATGACAGTTGGCGCAATGTACCCGGGCACGTTCGATCCGATCACGCTGGGACACGAGGATCTCGTGCGCCGTGCCGTCAGGTTATTCGATAAAGTCGTCGTCGCGATCGCGGCCAATCCGGAAAGCAAGGCACCGATGTTTTCAGTCGACGAGCGCGTCGCGCTCGCAAGTGCAGCGCTTGCCGATATCGATAATGTCGAGGTGACTGGCTACAAAGGCCTGACCGTCGATTTTGCATGCGAGCATGGCCTCATCGTGATCATTCGCGGGCTGCGCGCTGTTTCCGACTTCGAATACGAGTTTCAGCTGGCAAACATGAATCGGCACCTGAACGATGACGTCGAGACCGCATTTCTAACACCAACCGAGAAATACATGTTTATCTCGTCGAGCCTGGTGCGCGAGGTCGCGATGCTCGGCGGCGATGTGTCTGAATTCGTATCCCCGAAGGTTCGACTGGCGCTGATGAAGCGCTGCGCTGACGCTTAGTACTCGGTCATCGTTGACAGTGCTTGCAGTAAAATGTCGAGCGCTGTCCCTGGATGATCACTGAGATCGGCTTCGCGCAACGGCGGCATGCTTCGCCGTCTCGACCGTACACTTCAAGATCCTGCTGAAAATAGCCTGCCTCGCCGTCACTGTTGTGGAAGTCCCTGAGTGTCGTGCCGCCCGCGCGAATGGCTTTATCGAGCACCGATCGGATGGCATCGACAAGCGCGACATATCGGTGCAATGCAATTCGGCCCGCTGAGCGGCGTGGGTTGATGCCGGCCATGAACAGCGACTCGCTCGCGTAGATGTTGCCGACTCCCACGACAATAGCGGCATTCATGATGAACTGCTTGACGGCGACGCGACGCCCCCGCGATCTTGACCACAGGTAGTCGCCGTCGAACGCATCACCCAGTGGTTCGGGGCCGAGATTTTTGAGGAGCCAGTGACTGGCCGGATCATCGCTCCAGTGCAGGGAGCCGAAGCGCCGCGGGTCACGAAAACGCAAGGCCTTGCCCGAGTCAAAGCCGATGTCGAAGTGATCGTGGACGCCGGCGGGCGTGCCGCGCTCGACGATAAAGACACTGCCCGACATGCCGAAATGCATGATGGCGGTGCCGTTAGTGGTATTGATCAGCAGGTACTTCGCGCGCCGTTCGACTGACGTGACTCTGGCGCCCGTCAGGTGAGAGTCGACATCCGGGCTAACTGGCCAGCGCAGCCGCCGTTCGCGGATAACGACGTCCGTGATTTTACGGCCGACGAGAATCGGCTCGATTCCGCGGCGGCTGGTTTCGACTTCAGGCAGTTCGGGCATCGCGACCTGAGTTATTTGATCTTGGCTTCCTTGTAGAGCACGTGCTTCCGAATCGTCGGATCATACTTCTTCACCTCCATCTTCTCAGGATGCAGACGCCTGTTCTTGGTGGTCGTGTAAAAGTGGCCTGTACCGGCACTTGACACGAGGCGAATTATTTCCCGGCTTCCCTTAGCCATGAGCAGCTCCTGTGGCGCCTAAACGCGCTGACCCTGGGCACGCATATCGGCGATGACTTTTTCGATGCCGTGCTTGTCGATGATGCGCATGCCCTTGTGCGATACGCGCAGGCGCACGTAACGGCTCTCGGATTCGAGCCAGAATCGTTTGTTCTGCAGGTTCGGCAGAAACCGGCGACGCGTCCTGTTGTTGGCGTGGGAAACGTTATTGCCGCTCTGCGGGCGCTTCCCGGTCACTTGGCATACCCTGGACATGACTTAAGTGCCTGATTTTACTAAAAGTTGCCCGCGACTGGCGGGCAGAGAGCGCAACTTTATACCAGCCTCTGAGGCGCAATACAAGCGGTCCGGGCGAAGCAGCGCCAACAACCGTCAAATCAGCCCGCGGCTGGCCAGCGACGTGGTCCCGCCGTCGCCTACGATCAGGTGATCGAGCAGCCGGATGTCGACGAGTTCCAGGGCGGATTTGAGTCGCCGGGTGATGCGCTCGTCAGCCTGGCTGGGCTCTGCAACACCAGATGGATGATTGTGCGCAAGGATCACGGCCGCGGCATTGATGGCTAGCGCCTCCTTGACGACCTCGCGCGGGTAAACGCTGGTGCCGTCGATCGTGCCACGAAACAGCTCGTCGAAGCGCAGCACGCGATGGCGGTTGTCGAGATACAGGCAACAAAACAGCTCGTAGTCGAGATGGCGCATGCGCGCGAGCAGAAACGCCTCGGTATCGGCCGGGCTGCGAATCGCCTCGCCCATCGGCAACGATGCCTCGAAATAACGCCGAGCGAGCTCGGGCAACGCGCGGATCGTTGCGAGCCGCGCCTGGCCAATACCGCTTTCCACGAGGATAGCGGCGTCGTCGGCGTCGAGCAGCGCCCTGAGGCTGCCGAAGCGATGCAGCAGGCGCCCGGCGAGATCCATTGCTGCTGCCGGCCCGCTACTGCGTAACATCGTTGCGAGCAACTCGATGTCGGTTACGGGCGGAGCGTCCGCCACCCCGACGCTTTTGTTGTGGTCCATGAGACGTCCCTGTCGTTGGTGCCAAGTGTTGAGTTTGATTCTGCCGAACGGTTATTTCCTTACAAGCAAACAATCTGGGCGGGACGCTACAATATGCTGGAAATTCCGGCTTGCGACGGGCTAAGCTCACAGCCTGAAAGTGGGGTCAGACCCCACTATTCGAAAAGTGCGGTTCGACCCCATTTTTATGCGGCCGCCGGCGAGCAGACCCTATGAACATCGTACTTGGCATAACAGGCGGCATCGCCGCGTACAAGACGCCCGAGCTCGTGCGGCGTCTGCGCGGCCGTGGCGCCGACGTGCAGATCGTCATGACGGCATCGGCAGAGGAGTTCGTCACGGCGACGGCCCTGCAGGCCGTATCGGGCCGGCCCGTTCGCAGCAACCTGTGGGACCAGAAAGCCGAAGCGGCAATGGGTCATATCGAACTCGCGCGCTGGGCAGACGTCGTGCTGATTGCGCCTGCGACCGCGGAAATCATGGCGCGGCTTGCGGGTGGCGCCGCGCCGGACCTGCTGACCACGCTGTGCCTGGCCACCGAAGCGAAGATCGCGATTGCTCCCGCAATGAATCACGTGATGTGGAGCAACCCGGCCGTACAGAGCAATCGCGAATTGCTCGAGGAGCGCGGCATCATGATTCTCGGCCCTGAGCATGGTTCACAGGCCTGCGGTGAGACCGGCGCCGGGCGCATGCTCGAGCCCGACGACATTGCGGCCGCAGTCTGCGCCGCGGACCTGGGTGGGAACGCAACGGCCGGACTGCTTGCGGGGAGGACCGTACTCGTCACGGCCGGCCCGACACGCGAGCCGATCGATCCTGTGCGTTACATTACGAACCGCAGCTCCGGCAAGATGGGGTATGCGATGGCTCGTGCGGCCGCGGCGCAGGGCGCCCGCGTGGTATTGATCAGCGGCCCCGTCAACCTGGAAGACCCGCACGGTGTGGAGGTTCATCGCGTGGAGACGGCTGAGCAAATGCATGTCGAGACACATCGCAACATCAGCGAGGTTGATATATTCATTGGCGCTGCCGCCGTGTCCGACTATCGACCCACCGAAACGGCGCCGCAGAAGATCAAAAAGCAAGAGGAAACGATGACGCTGAAACTGATCCGCTCCGAGGATATTCTGGCGTCCGTGGCACGGCTCGACCACGCCCCGTTTACGGTCGGTTTCGCGGCGGAAACGGAGAATGTGCGTGACTATGCGCGTGGCAAGCTGGAGGACAAGAGACTCGATATGATCGTCGCCAATCGAGTCGGCGACGATTGTGGTTTCGATCACGACGACAACACGGTCGATGTGCTGTGGCCGAACGGTGAAAAAGCATTTCCAATGACAGCCAAGAGCGAGCTGGCGCACACGCTGATCGAGCTGATCGCCGAGCGCTTCGAGTCGATGCGCGGGGACGACACACAGCCCGAATTGTCGGTGATTTCGGCCAGGGACTGAAGGACACCGGTACTCCGTCAAGGTGATAATGACGGTTTCAGAGCCACCTCGACGGAGTACTAGATTGCGCTCTATTGAACTGAAGATCCTGGATCCACGCGTCGGCGATTCGATCCCGTTACCTCACTACGCAACCGATGGTTCGGCAGGCCTGGACATGCGGGCATGTATCGACGAGCCGCTGACGATCGCGCCGGGCGAGACCGAATTGATCCCGACGGGCCTGGCCATACATGTGCGGGACCCCGGTCTCGCTGCGGTGCTGCTGCCGCGCTCGGGGCTGGGCCACAAGCACGGTCTTGTGCTCGGCAACCTGACCGGGCTCATCGATTCGGACTACCAGGGCCAGGTGTTCATATCGTGCTGGAACCGCAGCTCGAAGAGCTACGAAATCAGCCCGGGTGAGCGCATCGCGCAAATGGTGTTCGTCTGCGTCGAACAGGTACAGTTCAACGTTGTCGACGAGTTCGAAGACAGTGGTCGGGGAGAGGGCGGTTTCGGTCACTCCGGGACGGCGTGACCAGGGGGCGATCGGGCTACTCGATGCCCTTCAGGGCCTTGAAACGATTTATGTCGCCCTGGAATCGGGCGATGATCTGGCGCTCGTTATCCAGAAATTTCTCAAGATTTCGCTGATGGCGTGTAATCGTATCCTGAGTTTCACCGATGGCGGCGACGAGGTCGGGAGCGATCATTTCAGCATCCGGATTGTCCGTGTACGGACGAAATCGTGATGCCTCGCGTCTCAGGTTCGTGATGCGTCGATCGAGATTATGCAAATAGAGTTCGGTGACGCGGGATTGGGCCTGGAAGAGCTCGACACGCCGATCACGGTGCATCAAAATCTCGTCGACGGTCAGGTACGTTGCCAGCAATGCCTGGTCAGCACGCCGTTGCAATTCCTCTTGCAACGCCATCTCGGCGGCGATGCGGTCGGCCTCAATTTCTTCGGGCGTTTTCTTGCCGTGTACGACACCGACCATGACACCATGACGGTTAAGGATCTGCTTCTCGAGCTCGGCGTAGCGCGCAGGAACACTGTCGCCGTAGTGCAGCTTGCCGTCAACGTCCACCCATTTGTAGACCCTGCCTTGCTCGTCTGCACCCGCCGTAAGGGGCGCCAGAATCAGAAATGCCGTTATGAGTCGTAATTTGCCCATGGCCCACTATGCCATGAATGTCTCATTCGAATTCGCGACGTAGTTCGCGTATTTCGAGCTTAGTCCGAGACGCCTATTCTGTAAATACGGCCCGGCAGCGGGTATTCGGATGTTTCAAGAGATTACACCGTACTTGCGGCGATAGCTCAGAACATCCTCAACATAATCACCATAACTATCTGATTCATCAAGAATTTCTATTAAATCAGCCAGCTGAATGATGCTGATGACCGGGATTCCGAGGGATTGCTGCAGCTCCTGTACGGCCGAATGAGGGCCCTGGCCTCGCTCCTGACGGTCGAGAGAAATCGCGAGCCCGGCGATTTCGGCACCGGTCCGGGTGATTACCTGGCAGGCCTCACGCACGGCCGTGCCGGCGGTGATGACATCATCAACGATGAGCACCTTGCCCTCTATAGGCGCGCCCACGACACTGCCGCCCTCACCGTGTGCCTTGGCCTCCTTGCGATTGAACGCATAAGGAACATCTTTTCCGTGATGTTCGGCTAACGACGCGGCAGTCAGTGCCGCGATCGGGATGCCCTTGTAAGCCGGGCCGAAGATCATGTCGAATTCGACGTCAGATTCGGCGATAGCCGTTGCGTAAAAACGGCCAAGCCTGGCCGCCGCATACCCTGTGCTGAATAGCCCCGCATCGAAAAAATACGGGCTGACACGGCCGGACTTGAGGGTGAATTTGCCGAATCGCAGTACGCCGAGTTCAAGTGCTAAGTCGATGAATTCCTTTTTATATGCACGCATACAGTTAGTGTCCGGCGAGGCTTCTGTATTATGGCCGGCGGCGCACGGGAGTATGACACACGCCGTACCGGTTCGAGCGACCGGGCGACAGCCTCGGCAAGTGAAGAAACTGTTTCGATTGGGGGTAATGAATTGTTTCGAGTAATCAGCCTGAACGTGAACGGCATTCGCGCGGCAGCCCGCAAGGGATTTTTCGACTGGATGCAGAAGCAGGATGCGGACGTTGTCTGTATTCAGGAGACCAAGGCCCACATACATCAACTAACGAATCCGTGTTTTTCGCCGGCGGGTTACCACAGCTTCTATGAGGACGCCGTCAAGAAGGGCTACAGTGGCGTCGCGGTCTACTCGCGACACAAGCCAAACAAAGTCGTCCGCGGCTACGGAGATGCCGAGTTCGATGCCGAGGGGCGCTACCTGGAGGTGCAACTGCAGGGGCTGAATATCGTTTCTGTGTACCTGCCCTCGGGGTCTTCGGGCGACGCGCGGCAGCAGGCGAAATACCGGTGCCTGGATTCGTTCGCAGAGCACCTGAAAAAGCTTCAGCGCAAGCGCTCCGAGGTCATTCTCTGTGGTGACTGGAATATCGCGCACAAGGAAATCGACCTGAAGAACTGGAGGGCAAACAGAAAGAACTCCGGCTTTCTGCCTGAAGAGCGCGCGTGGCTCGATACGGTGTTTGGCGAACAACGCTACGTTGACGCGTTCCGCGCCGTCAACAAAGAACCCGACCAATATACGTGGTGGTCGAACCGCGGCCGCGCGTGGGACAAGAATGTCGGCTGGCGACTGGACTACCAGGTCGTGACGCCCGGACTCGCCGACAAAGTGCTGCGAACCGACATCTACAAAGCCGAGCGATTTTCCGATCATGCGCCGCTCACGATGGATTACGATTGGGTCCATGGAGGCTGACTCTCCGAGCTCACTAAAGGACGCGATCCTTAACCGGCGCATGCTGATCTGCGTGTTTACCGGGTTTACGTCCGGCTTGCCGCTTTACATTGTCATTCAACTGATTCCCGCCTGGTTGCGGGTCGAGGGCGTCGGGCTCGCCGAGATCGGTTTCTTCACGCTGGTCGGTCTTCCCTATACCTGGAAGTTCCTGTGGTCTCCGATCATGGATCGTTACACGCTACCGTTTCTCGGGCGGCGCCGCGGCTGGATGTTCGTAACACAACTGGCGCTAATGGCGTTGATCGCTTCCATGGGATTCGTTAATCCGGCGCTGTCGATCTGGACCGTCGCATCTCTGGCAGCGGCTTTGGCATTCTTCAGCGCCAGTCAGGACATCGTGCTGGATGCCTACCGGCGCGAACTGTTGCCCGACGCGGAGCTCGGCCTCGGCAATTCAATTCACGTGCAGGCCTACCGGCTGGCGGGCCTGGTGCCCGGTTCACTGGCCTTGATCCTTGCGGATTTCCTGCCGTGGCACGTCGTTTTCATGGTCGTTGCGTCGTTCATGAGCGTCGGTCTGGTTCTGACAATATTCATACATGAAGCGGTCGCCGAGCCGCGCCCGCCTGAGACGCTGTTCAAGGCCGTCGTGGAGCCTTTCCGGGAGTTCTTCCAACGCAAGGGCGTCAGGACCGCGTTGCTGATTCTCGCTTTCATGTTCCTCTACAAACTCGGCGACAGCATGGCGACGGCGTTATCGACGGCTTTCTACATTGACCTCGGATTCAGTCTCTCGGAGATAGGAACGATAGCCAAGTTCGCGTCCCTGATCGCCGCAATCGTCGGCGGCCTTGCCGGCGGCCTGATCATGATCAAGCTGGGCATCAATCGCGCTCTGTGGTTGTTCGGCGTGGTTCAAATGGTGAGTATTTTCGGTTTCGCGTTGCTGGCCGAGGTTGGCGCCAATCCGTGGATGCTTGGTTTCGTTGTGGCATTCGAGTACATGGGAGTCGGCCTCGGAACCGCCGCATTCATCGCGTTCATAGCACGCACGACAAACCCGGTATTCGCCGCGACGCAATTCGCGCTCTTCACGGCACTAACCGCGCTACCGAGAACGCTGTTTAACAGCTCGGCTGGCGTCATTGTCGAGTCCATCGGATATACGTCATTTTTTCTCTTCTGCGCAGCGCTCGCAGTGCCTGGCATGCTATTGCTGTTCAAGGTTGCGCCATGGAGCGCTGATGACTGAAGTTGCCGTAGGTGCGCTCGCCGAGATCGACGATCCCGGTTGCCGTGAATTTAGCATTGGTGACGGCGACTGGCCGCTACGTGGTTTCGTCGTGCGCCTGGACGAGGAAATCTACGCTTACGAAAATATCTGCATGCATGTCGGCCACCGGCTGAACTGGCAGCCCGATCGTTTTCTGACCAGGGATAAATCGGCCATCATCTGTGCGTCTCACGGCGCGATGTACAAGATTGAGAGCGGACTTTGTTTCGCAGGCCCGTGTCCGGGGAAGAAGCTGCGCTCGCTCGAGGTTCGTGTGCGCAATGGCGAGGTATACGTCACCGGCGGGCAACCGCAGTAGCGGCCGCAGCGATCGGGCCTCGCCACACGCGCTAGTCGAGTCGATTGAGAAACCCAAGCGGATCGTGAAAGCCGCTCGGCATGTCACCCTCACTCTTGCCCACAAAATCTTCGGGATCCATGTCGACGGATCCGGACCAGTCCTCGGGTGGACTCACTTCGACCAGCAACAACTCGGGCCAGGCTTCGAGATCGATTTCATCGATCGTGCCGTCGAATTGCTGCAGCTCGACGGTGCCGTCTTGTTCGTCGAGTGCAACCACTTCGAACAACACGCCATTCGAGCGTCGAAACCACTGGCCGATTACCGGGAACACGACGGCCATAGTCGTTGATCCTCCCTCCGTGATGCGAAGCTTCCTCTACTCAATATATACATGATCTACGGAACTGCAAGAACGAATAGTCCTAAGCAATACGATCCATGCGCCAGTCCCAGATCCGGTGGCCGCGCCTGAGCCCACGTCGTTCAAATTTGGTCATTGGACGATCCAGAGGCGCATCACCGTCGTGCTCGCGCCGCTCACCAACCGCAAAACGATCCGATCGTGCAAATAATTCATCGATATGGTCCGCATAGTTCGCCCAGTCCGTTGCGATGTGCAGCGAACCGCTTGAATCGAGATGGTCGGCGCAGAGGTCTAAAAAGGATGGTTGCAAGAGGCGGCGCTTGTGATGCCGTTTTTTGGGCCACGGGTCCGGAAAGTAAATATTGATTCGGTGCAGGGACGAAGACGGAACCTGATGCGTCAACACGTCGACGGCATCGTGCGGGACGATCCTGAGATTGCTGAGATGCGCCTTTCGCGCTTCCATCAGGCAGTGACCGATGCCCGGTTCGTGCACTTCGATACCGATGAAATCGGTGGCCGGGTTCTCAAATGCCTGTTGCACGAGCGTTTCGCCATTGCCAAATCCGACCTCAAGAACGCGCGGAGCGTCGCGCGCAAAAAGGGCCACGAGATCGAGCCGGACGGGCGCAAAGTCCACGCCGAAAACCGGCCACAGCTCGGCAAGCGCGCGGCTCTGCGCCGGCGTCATACGGCCGGTTCGGCGCACAAAGCTCCGAATCATGCGGTGTTTCGCGCCATTTTCCGAATCTGCCTGCATGGCACCTATTGTAGACGCGCCATGACTGCTAGGCGCGTCGCGTTGTGGGCTCGCGAGAAGGGGTCGCCAACCCCCCATTGAGTATTGTAGTTGGCCTGCATACAACAGCATCCTGCAGGATCTCATCAGGGTGAGAATCGCCACAGAGCGATTCGAATCAATCTCTCCGGGCGCGCCAAAAAAAGCAAGGCCCTCCAAGTGAGGGCCTTTTCTTCGGCGAGGTTCATGCGTGATACGCGACGCCTGCTCAAATATTCTCTGGCCGAGTAATTAACTCGTCAATACCGTTACAGATTGCCTGCTGGGTGGAATGAGTTGTCCGTCCTGTTTATTCGTCCGCATTGATTTCGTTGAACTTTTCTTGAGCGCAAGTAAGCGTGTGAGCATGACTGAGTGGAGTTGACGGGCCAAAAAAGTCCTTCGGTGTCGCCAAGCAG
>Ga0209980_10000154_pt1 | contig 34380 bp, 31 predicted proteins | sample CR02metaG_FD_183611 | JGI IMG/M metagenome (GOLD analysis project Ga0209980, IMG submission 183611) | Deep subsurface microbial communities from Mariana Trench to uncover new lineages of life (NeLLi) - CR02 metaG (SPAdes) (version 2) | ecosystem: Environmental > Aquatic > Marine > Ocean trench...
CAGCGCTCAGGCCGTGGCGCGGCAGCGCCTGTAGGTCGCCGCCGCCCATGCCACCCATGCCGCCCATGCCGCCCATGCCACCGCCCATCGCTGAGGGCCCAGGGGAGGCCCACTCGGGCAGCTCGGGGATGGCCGGCAAGGGGCCTCCGCGATTGACGGGCCTCCCGATGCCGGTCCGGAAACCATAGCGGCCGGTCAGGATCGTCGCCCGGGTCGGCGAGCAGACAGGCTGTGACCAGAAGTTCGTAAAGCGCAGGCCCTCACGGGCCATCTCGTCCAATGTGGCCGTGGTGGGCGGGTTGTCTCCGAGGCCGTAGGAACCGAGCGTCTCGACACCCATATCATCACCGAAAATCAGCAAGATGTTCGATGCGGCTAGCGCTGGTCCGGTAAAACTCGCCGCGATGCACAGTATCGCGGCGAGCAACCGGACAATTCTCGTCATCTGCAACGACTCCGTTCAGTCAGCCACGAAGCAATAGAACAAGCCGTCGCCCCCGGTGCCGATCAGATCGTCCTGACTACAGCCCCTGGTGCTATGCACGGAGTTCCATGACGCGTTGGGCCCGCCCAAGCGGTCGTGATGACCAACCATGGCCCGCCCGTCGCTGTTACTCGTCCAGTTGCTGCAGGTCGTGACGGCCGCGTTTCCGGGTACCAAGCGGCCCGAAGAATCGGAACCCGTCAGGATATCGTGCCGGTTGGGTTGATCGCCGGCACCGTTGACTACCTCACCGTTCTCGTCCACTGAAGTCGGCTTGCGCATATTGTTGCGATCCTCGTGCAGGCCGTCGATGTCCCAGGCGACATAGGTACCATTCGCGTTGTACCACGGGCCGTTACCGATACGATCGCGGGCGTTAACAAGGGGCATGCCGCCACCCGGAGCCTGGCTGAGATAAGCGCGCCAACTCGCATCACCGCGGCCTACGCTGTCCGCCAGCGCCGCGCAATGTGCGTCCGCGCCCGCCAAACCGCCCAAATTGGCGCCGTCACCCGACCCTACGCTGGTCACGAAGAAACTCATCGGTTGTTGTTCCTGCGCCAGACTGGGGACCGCGAACGCGGCGAGCGCGATCAGGACAAAGAAAATTTTAGCGTTGTTCATATTGTTTATCCTTCACTATCGTTTAGAAACTCAAATTCTCGACCGGTATCGAATCCGCCCCGTGCCTGTGAGACTAACCAAGAGAGCATTCTACTGGATCTCGCAGTACTGTGACTGTAGCCCGCGTTCACGCTCCCGCTAGGGTGTCGGTGACTCCCCCGGAAGTCTTGAAAGGCGAGTCCTGCTTCCGTCGGACTTAAGCTGGTAACGAATCCGGTTGCCGTTCTCGTCGAGGAACGACAGAGATTGCTGAAATAGCCCCTGAGGAAGTTCCTCCGCAGGCACGGTCGCTTCCAGAATATAGAGGCGACTGTTGTGAAGATAGATCCCGGCGTAAGTACGGGATTGATCGGGGTTAGTGATTTGTAATTGGTGGCCTTCAACCAGATCGATATGATGCCACGCGTCGTAAGTCACTTCGCCGCCCCGCAGACGAAAATTCCGCGCTGCATAGGCTACCGATGCGCGCTGGTCGTACAACCACAACCCCGCCGCGCTGGCTTCGTCGGTCTTGTCGGGTAGCTCCAGATAAATTTGCTGACCGTCTGTGAAATCGACGACGGTGACGGAATAAAAGTTTCGTCCGTTCTGGACCGTATAAACATGCGCCGGAAAGATCGCGCCGTATTCCGACGGGTAAGAAATTTCCCGCACGCCGGGGTCAGCCGGAAAGTTAACACTGAAGAACTGTGACTGATCGATATACGTCATCCAGTTTTCGGCGAAGGCAGGCCCCGAGAACGATACGATTAACGCGAGTGAGAGTGCCCTGACAATGCGCATTTCTTATTCCTCTATCTATTGGGTGAGTACGATACAGGGGCTGAGCATTCGCTAGTCCCACTCTTTTTCTTCTCCACCCTCTGGCGTCACATACCCGAGCAGACATCCCTTAGAACGATCCCGGAGCTGGTGGCAACGTACAGTGATGCTGTCACCAGCTTCGACGTCGTCGCGACTCCACCCCCGTCTTAAGATCGCCGCGATGCCCCCACCTTCCAACGCCCACAACGTTGCTTGACCCTCAGCGTTCTCAACTTCGAGATAAATCCATGTATGCGGATTGATCCAGTGAACTTCTCTGACCGTACCTTGTAAGTACGTGTATTCCTCTAGCTGATAATTGCCGTGCGAGTGGTGCGCTCCCACGGGCAAGGCCCAAACAACGGCGGCGATGATCGCGACGGTCAGACGCTTGTTAATCGACACTATTCTTTCTCCCGCCAGAAGGATTGTAATTCTTGGTCTTAAGTTTACCTCAGCTCGCCCCGACAGAAGGTCATTAGGTACTAACTGTCGGTTTTACGGCCCTCTAACGCGTCCCGCGCTCCCTCGTGAGCGATGATGTTGAGCATCTTTTCCGTTGCGATGACGGCCGCCGCCGTCTGATCCGAGTCCACTCCGATCGTGGAAAAGCCGCGGCCTTCGGCATCGTCACCCCATCTAATCAGCGTCTCGACGAGCGCCTCGGTGCGTCCGCCTGGAGGAATTCGCACGCGATAATCAGCAAGCCGTGGTACCTCGATACCGTACTGTGTCATCACGTCTCGCAGCGCGCGCATAAAAGCATCGTAACCACCATCGCCTGAGCCGGAGGCCCGTGCCGTCTTACCCTGAAATGACACAGCGACAGTCGCTTCGGGCGGCCCGTCGGAGGTTACGTTAATCGTGTAACTCTCGATTCGCAGGATCTGCTCGGTAGGCGTCTTGAGTACGTCGGCGATGATCATCAATAGATCTTCAGGAACCACAGCGTGCTTCTTGTCACCGAGTTCGATGATGCGATCCAGTACTTTCTGACGATTCGCGTCCGAAAGATTGACACCCAGCCGCGTCAAGTTGTGATCCAACGACGCTTTTCCCGATAGCTTGCCCAGTGCATAACGGCGCTCTCGTCCGAACCGCTGTGGAGCGAGACGCGTTGCGTACAGACCGCCTTTCGCATCACCGTCCGCATGAACACCCGCGGTCTGTGTGAACACGTCGTTGCCGAGGATCGGCGCGTTAGCCGAGACATTCTTGCCGCTGAAAGTCTCGACTAGATTTGAGATTGCCGTAAGACGCGATTCCTTTACGTCCGTGGTGCAGTTCGTGTGATCGGAGATAGCGGTGACAATCTCTGCTAGGGACGTGTTGCCCGCGCGTTCACCCAGGCCGTTCACGCTGACGTGAATGCCGCAAACGCCGGATTGTACTGCCGCAATTGCGTTAGCCGTCGCGAGGCCGTAATCGTTGTGCCCATGGAATTCAAACTGAGCTTCCGGCCAGGTTACGACCATCAAACTAACGAAGTGGCGTACATCGTCCGGCGCAAGAAGCCCCAATGTATCTGCGAGATAAACTCGCTCGACATCAAGTTCCTGAATCGCGTTCATGATGCTTGTAACGTATGCGAAGCTTTCACGCACACCGTTCGACCAATCCTCGAGATAGACGTTGACCTGCAGATCGTTCTGCCGGGCATAGTTCACTGTCTCGATGATGCGCGCGATGTGCTCCTTGGGCGTCACCCGCAAGTGAGAGCGGCAGTGGTGCTCGGACCCCTTTGCGAGGAGGTTCATCACAGAGCCGCCGCCTTGCAGAATCCAATCTGCAGAACGCTGACCGTCGCAAAACCCCAGCATCTCGACGCGGTCGATCATGCCAGCCTCTCGAGCCCAATCGGTCACCCGCAACGCGGCCTCAAGCTCGCCGCGCGACACCCGCGCGGAAGCGATCTCGACGCGATCGACCCCGACGTCGGTGAGTAACATTCGAGCGACGTGCAGTTTTTCCGACGCGGTGTAGGCAATATCCGGCGTCTGCTCGCCATCTCGGAGCGTTGTGTCCATAATTGCGATACGCGTTTTCTGACCCTCGGTCATCGACCTGTGACTCGTTGGCAGTCGCTCTGATCTGCTCTAGAACTCTTTGGTCAGCATGTTGTACATGCCTGCGATGTTCGACGCGCGGAACTCCGCATAGCTGATCCAGTCTTCGTAGGCTTCCATGTAAATACTCTCTTGGAGTTCTTCCACCGTTCGCCCGGCGGCGATGCCCGCAGCAACCTGGTCACGAAGTTCCTCTAGATATTCGCGGAACAGCGTCACGTAACTACTGCTCGCGTAGGTCCCGTGACCGCCTGCGGCAATCTCGAAACCCTGTGCCTCGACGACACGAATCGCAGCGAACCATGTCTCGATCGGTTGATCGCCGCGAATATAGCGAGGCGGTCGAACGATACTGATGAAATCGACCATGAATCCGACGCTCGCCTCAGGAAACACGACGATGCTCATGTCGTCCGTATGGGAGTGGACTCCGGTATAGACCATCTCCGCTCGTTTACCACCGAGCTTCACCGTCAGCCGGTCCGCGTAGGTGATGTCGGGAGTTCGCACATCATTCAAGGCGCCCCGGGTTACCTCGGCACCACTTAGCGCTCCGTCACCGTCAAAATCGTAGAGCTCGAAATTTTCCTGGAAAGCGCCGCTGGCTTCCGCGCGCTCGATCTGACCGTTGCCGTTACGGTCCTGACCGTCAGCACCCGCCGGCAACGGAGTGTCGGCTGATGGCAAAGCCAAGTGTGCCAGCATGTTCTCGTGACCGACAAACTGCGCCGTATCCTCGAACACCGCGCCACCGCTTGCGTGATCCCAATGATGATGGCTGTACAGTACGTAGCGCACTGGCACACCGAAGCGCTCGTCCAGCTCTCGCTTAAGCCAAGTCGAGAACTCACGGTTGAGGGGATCACTGAGAATGATGCCCTCGTCTGTGACGAGAAGGACCGTATGATGCGTACTATTTCCGGCCCAATAAACGTCGTCGGCAATCTGCTCGAAGGAGCGTACCGGCGCGTCCTGCGCCCAGCTAGAGCACGAGATACCGATCAGTGTTACCAGTCCGATCAACAGAGGATTCAGACGTTGACTTTCCATGGCAGGATCTTTGTTGTTAGTAGGCGCATTAATATACAACGAAATGGCGTCAACACACGCTTCAGCTTCTCAAAGATTGTCATTCCGATCGGGTTTGACCGGTTGAGTCCGAGTCTTAATCGATAGCGTACTGGCGAATCGCCGCTTCATCCCAAGCCACGCCGGTGCCCGTGTCGGTGGGGACGGTCGCCTGCCCAGCCGCGGTTGAAATTCCGGCCGTAAGGAAGGGTTCCGCCCAATCGACATACTCCAGCCGGTGCGCGGTCGGTGTCGCCGCGAGCAGGTCGGCGCTGACCTCTGGATAGCAGGAATTCTCGCCGGTCTGGATGGGAGTCTCGAGCGAGTGGATTTCGCATCGGTACGCTGACGGCGCGTGTGCGCACGGCACGTCTGGTCACAATACAATACCGGATGGTTCATGATTTCGGCCCGGCGTGCGTTTTGAGCGCGGCCCAGACGGATTGATTGACGGGTGTCGCCACCCCGAGCTCGTGGCCGAATCGCGCGACCGCGCCGCTCAGCCACGCCACTTCCAATCGATTACCGGCTTCCAGGTCGTGATGCATGGACGAGGTCATGTCCACGGGCAGCCCAGCGGCGAAAGCGAGCCTGTCTTCAGCATAATCGTCCGCTAGATCGATCCCTTTCGCACGACCGACCGCAACGGCCTCCCGCATGATGTTCAACAGGAACGCACGGCTGTCCGGATTTTTCCGAACGGGACCGAGCGTGGTGCGCAACATAGTCGTTGTCGCACTAAGGCCCACCAGGAAAACAAATTTCTCCCAGATCGTTCGCTCTATGTCGTCGCTCACTTCCGCTGTAATTCCAGCGTGCAGCATCACTTCATACAATGCCTCGACGCGCGACGAAGAACCGCCCGCTCGTTCGCCGACGACCACACGTTGCATCGTGCCGATGTGTTTGATGACGCCCGGCTCACGTATCGAGCTAGCGATAAACGCGACGCTGCCGATCAGGTGACCGGTACCGACGACGCGCGCCAGCGTTTGGTCGCATTCGACACCGTTCTGCAGTGACAACACCGTTGTCTCTGGACCGACCATCGGTAGAATAGCGCGGCCGACCTCCTCAGTATCCCAGAGCTTGACGGCAACAATGACGCAGTCCATGACACCAACGTCTGCCGGATTGTCGGTCGCGTCGGCAGGATCGATAATCGCGTCCCCGATGTCGCGGCTGTCGATCCGCAGCCCTTGTTTGCGGATCGCCTCGAGGTGCCGGCCACGGGCGATAAACGTGACGTCACAACCGCTGGCGGCCATACGGCCGCCGAAATAACCGCCGACACCACCGGCTCCCATCATCGCGATACGCATAGCGCCAGTCCCGCCTATCGCCTGCCGTGACCGCTCAGGATCTAGGCACCACCGCCGTCACGTCATACATGATCTTGGCGCCCGGATCGGGCAAGCGGTCGACGCCGAGAGTAGTACTACACGGCTGCCAGTCACCAAGATACTCGGCGCGAATCGCATTGCCACCGGCCTCCGTATAAAACCTGACGATCTTGACGACCTCACGCCAGGTGATGCCCGCCTCATCGAGGATCTCCTGGATATTCTCGAGTACGCTGCGCGTCTGATCCTCGATACTGTCGGAGTAATCGTAGGGCGCGGAAGCATCGAGTCCTGGCGGCCTTGCGGTAACACCTGATAGAAACAGCAGATCCATATCCGAACTTATACGCAGACCCGGTGCGAACGCCGTCTTGTCGACATTTCGAGTATTAACCACTTGAATAGGCATCTCTATCTTCCTTTGATGTCAATGTATTTTGTGCCGTGTGCCCGTTACGCGTCTCGCGGGATCACGGCGATGATTTCGATCTCCAACCGCGCAGGCGCCGAACTTAGATTTCTGATCTCCATCGCGGTCATTGCCGGCCACCAGTCCCAAAAATCAAAGTACTGCGCCATGACTTCCTCGATTGCGGCCGACTCCGTGATATCTGTCTGGAACCGATTGACCTTGACGACGTTTATCCACGTCGCCCCCTGATCGTCCAACACCTCTTTGAGATTTCGCATGCACATATGAGTCTGACCCGCAATATCGTCAGGCATTGTGATCTCGTACGACACGTGAGGGTGCAGATGGTATAAATCCAAGGCCGTGGTGCCTGACAAGAACAACAAATCCATGTCGGCATCAGCCCGCACATAGGTACCGCGCGGTACCGATGCCGAGCGTGCGCCTTGGGCGTTGGCGGCCAACGGAAAAGAGAAAAGCTGTACAGCGCCGGCTAGACCTGCTGAGCCCGTGACAACAAAATCTCGACGGTTGAATAATTTCTGCATGTCTACTCGCCCGTATAACGCAATACCCAGATGCCTTGGTTCTTGTGGCTGATATAGATATAGCCACGCGTATCGACCAGCACGTCCTCGGTCTGTACGACGAGCGCTCCGCGCGGCAGCGGGCCGCGGCGTTCGGTCGGATCCGGCGGCAAGAACCAGCCTATCTCCTGAGGATTGACCGGCGTAGTGATGTCGTAGATACGCAGCCCCCCGCCAAAGTACGTCAGATACACACGGTCGGTTTGGTTTTCGACCAGTGGATTGTGCTGCAACTGATTCTGGTTATGCGGGCCGAAACGTCCGCCATGGGTACAGAAATAATCCAGAGGCTCGCCCTCGGGCGGCTGTGGCGTCGGGAATTGGGCAATGAGCCGTGGCGCGGTCAGGTCGGAAATGTCCACAAGTCCCGCGAAATTCAACGCTTCCTGGCAGTTCTCAGCGATCGCTTCGCCGTTGACGATGACGAGATTTCTCTCGAGGTAAGGCGTCGTCGTGTGGACGGACAGATGCGTCGGGCCGAACAGCGGTCCAAAGTCGAGTCGGCTGATCTCCTTGATATTCGCCGGGTCCTCGATGTTGGCGATGATAAAGCCCGCGCCGCCGAATGGTAGGAAAGCCAAACCGCCACGCACATCGGCCGGGCCATGCAGGCGCGCCATATCGTAGGGCTCGCCATCGGTCTCGAGCATGCCGGCCGTGGCAAAACGGCCCGCCTCGACGGGATGAGCAGGATCGCTGATGTCGACAATCATGTAGACCTCGCCCTGGTAGCCGGGCAGATTGGCCGCGAGATGCATGTAGTCACCACCGAAATATGCGTTGCGATGCGTGCCGCCACCCGTTGTGAAGCCGCCGATCTGCTGCGGATTGACAGGATCATCGAGACTCCATAGCAACACCGCCTCGGCCGCGTGGGGTTGGTCAGGATCCCCGCCCCAGCCGGCCGACAAGGCGTCGACTGCAGTGATCATGAGGTTATCGGCGATATCGAGTTGCCAGGTCGCCGTGTTCGCAGGACCGTCGATAAATTTCACGAACGCTGGGTCGCTCGGATCCGTGACGTCAAAGATCGCCCAGCCGCGATGGAACAGGTTGGACGTGTACATGTACCAGCGGTCGCCTGACTGCAGCAGCGACATCTTGAACGGCGAGGTGTTGGGTGCATCCACATAGCCGACCGCTGCTACGTTCTCACTCCGTGCGCCCGACGGAATCGGGTCCGCGGCAGCAATCGCGATCAACGTCGCAGACGCCACTCCGAGGCACGCGGCTTGGCGAAACATACTGGCATCTCCGCTGACAAAGTTTCTGCCGGCCGCTGGACGCGACGAGCGTTGTTTTTCTGTTGCCGATTCTACTCTTCCCGAAGTCGAAAGGGACCGATATCGAGGCTAGTGTTGAAGAATGCTGCAAAAACAGGCGCATAATGTCCATTCAAGTCGTCAATGGACAAGAACGATGCGATGCATTCTCGCATTGGTGTGTCTGGCATCCGTCTGCAACGCGGGGTTTGGTCAGGAGACTCGCTCCGGCATTCCCGAGCCGGGATTGGAGCTTCTCTATCTGCCGGACCTCGTGATCTCCAACGCCCGGATTATTGATGGCACCGGCAGAGTGTTCGAGCAGGGGTCGATCGTCGTTAGAGGCGGAACTATCGCCTCGGTCTCGGCCAACCCGGTAGGGGCCGAGGCTCCGGTCTACATCGATGCGGCGGGCATGACGGTGCTGCCGGGGTTCATCGACACCCACCGGCATTTGCTGCCGAGCCAGTTCATCAATAGCGACGCGGCATTGGGCCGGTGGCTTGAGGACCGGCTACCCGCAGAGCTGCAGAACTACCTGGCGGCGGGAATTACCACCATCATGTCGACCGGTGACTATTTCCCGGCCATCCTGGAGGTGCGGCGGCGTATCGAAGCCGGCGAGTTACAGGGCCCCCGCCTCCTCTCGGTCGGCTCCAACTTCAGTGCGCCGTCCGGGCATCCGAGCGTCTCGGTATTCGCTAACAACCCCTGGGGTCGCATGCTCCACACCAATGCGCTCGCCGATCCGGAGGCGGCTCGAGCCAAGGTTCGGGAACTCGTCGACGCCGGCGTCGACGCGATTAAGGTAATCTACGACGGCGGTCAGAACGATGTCTGGCCGAGGCTGGACGACGCGGTCCTCGCCGCAATCGCGGACGAGGCGCGAGCGCATGACCTACCGACGATGGTGCATGTTCACGGCGTCGCAGAGCTACTCACGGCTGTCGAACTAGGCGCCCGGCGATTTGTGCACACACCGTATCGCGGCTCGATCACTGACACCCAGGCCGGACGGCTCCTTCGGGATGAATCGATTCCGATCGCGACGACCGCCGGTATTCGCGCGCCGATCATCGATGCCGCAGGCATCATCGGTAATACGGCCGGCGCGGGAAGGGTTTCGTTTGACCCCATTCGGCAGGCGTATCTAGCGCAAACGCTGGCAAACGTGCGTCAGCTTTGGGATGCGGGCGTGATCGTCGCATTCGGCACCGACACGGCGTCGTTGCGCCCCGCAGCAGCCATCGCTCACGAGATCCGGACCCTGAGCGAGGTACTGTCAGAGGAAGAAATCATCACGGCCTTGACGCGTAACGCCGCTCAGTTTCTCGGTCTCGGCGACGACATCGGCACACTCGAGCCCGACAAGTTCGCCGACATCGTGATTGTCGACGGCGATCCGCTCACCGATATCTCGGTTCTGGCAAACGTCGCGGTTGTCATCCAGCGCGGCAAGGTGGTCGTCGACAACCGTTGAGTATTTGGCGCTACACAAGGTCTCGACCGGTTCGCGCCAGCGGTAGCTAATCACGTCTATCTTGTTGTCTTACACCGCAGGGTAGTACTCTTGAAATAGACCTACCGCGCGATTCGGCGCAATAAAAACATCAGGGGAAGAAACCACTATGTCACAGATACAGCCGCTACGAATCCGGGTTCGCAGGGCGTTGGTCACGGTGATCGCACTGGCCACGAGCCATGTTTACGCCCAGGGCAATCGATATGAGCTCGTTGAGAACTGGGCCCAACTACCCGACGGCATGGTCTGGGGCCAGGTCATCGCAGTCGATACGGATCAGGCCGGCAATCTCATCGCCCTCCACCGCTGCTCCTCCGATACCTGCGTGGGCCAATCCGAGCCGCCATTACTGAAGTTCAACCCATCCGGTGAGCTGCTCATGAGCTGGGGCGAGGGCCTGTTGGTCTGGCCGCATGGGCTCGATATCGACGCTGACGGCAATATCTGGGTCACCGACGGCCGCCATGAGGGGGGCAAAGGCGAGGTCATCTTCAAGTTCAGCCCGGACGGCGAGGTACTCATGACAATCGGCACGCCGGGTATTTCGGGGGACGGGCCGTATACGTTCGACGGCGTCTGTGACGTCGTCGTCGCTGCCAACGGCAATATCTTCGTCGCCGACGGCCATGTCAACAACCGCGTCGTGAAATATTCCGCTGCAGGCCGGTTCCTAATGGCCTGGGGCCAGGCCGGCACCGGGCCGGGCGAATTCGACATGCCCCACAGTATCGACATCGACTCGCAGGGTCGGGTGTTCGTCGCTGACCGCGGCAACAATCGCGTCCAGATCTTCGACCAGGAAGGCCGCTACCTCGACGAGTGGACCCAATTCGGCCGGCCCAGCGGCGTTTTCATTTCGGCCAACGACCGCCTTTTCGTCGCCGACTCGCAGTCAGTGGACGGCGTCAATCCGGACTTCGAGATGGGTATCTACTACGGCAGTGCCGTGGACGGCAGCGTCGAAGGCTATATCGGTGACATCCTGACCGAGAGCGTGACCGAGGACGCGAACGGCGTGTTGTTCTCGGGGCTGGTCGCAAACCGCGGGCTAATACGATACGAGCCCGAATAGACCGAGTGCAAAGGATTGCTGAGCGTTCGTCGATCACGTGAGTTACCGAATCGAAAGAGTTCTGGACTGCGGCAACCACCTTGGGGAGGGTCCCGTCTGGGACGTCGAGACGGGTCTTCTGTGGTGGCTCGACGGTACCGGCCGCCGCGTAAACAACCCGTCGATTTGGCGGCTGGAGCCGAAGAGCGGCCGAGTCGACAACTGGTCACTGGACCATGATGTCGGCGCACTCGCGGTACGCGAGAACGGTACGCTCGTGCTCGCGCTCGACGATGGGTTCTACTTCTTTGACCCGGACACCGAACAGCTAGATCTTATCAGCCTCGTCGACGCCGACCAGCCGCGAACGCGATTAAACGACGGCAAAGTCGATCGCCGCGGGCGGTTTTTCGCCGGCGGCATGGACGACAAGGAAGAGCTCGCCGTCTGCGGACTCTGGCGCTTGGACGCGGACCTGTCCGTAGCGAAAGTCGATGCGGGCATCATCTGCTCGAACGGTCCCTGTTGGAGCCCGGACGACAAAACGTTTTACATCGCCGACACGTTCGTCGATGAGTTTTGGGCTTACGACTACGACCTGGAGACGGGCGGCGTATCGGGGAAGCGTGTGTTCGCCGAGACGAAAGCCTCAGACGGGGTTCCCGATGGTTCGACGATCGACGCCGAGGGCTGTCTCTGGAACGCCGAGCTGATCTCAGGCGATCTCGTTCGCTACGATCCCGAGGGGAACGTCGAACGCAAGATCGGGATGCCGGTACGCAACATCACCTCGGTCATGTTCGGCGGCGACGATCTCGACGAGATCTACGTGACATCGATGGCCAGGGTCAAGCACCCGGCCGTCCACGACCGCTTCGAGACCGATTTGAAACCGCAGTTCGGCGCTGGGTCTCTATTCCGCATCACAGGCCTGGGTATACGCGGCATGCCGGAACCGCGCTTCGGAGGCTGACGATGTCTCATAAAGTCATCATTACGTGCGCGCCGACCGGCGCCATTCACACGCCGTCGATGTCGCCTTATCTACCCGTCACTCCGGATCAGATCGCCGACGCCGCCATCGCCGCGGCTGAAGCCGGCGCGACGATCCTGCACCTGCATGCGCGCGACCCGAACGACGGTCGGCCCACCCAGGACCCGGACGTATTCCGCCAATTCCTGCCGCGGATCAAAAGCAGCACGAACGCCGTCATCAATATCACGACCGGCGGCAGCCCGCACATGACCGTCGACGAGCGCCTGCAGCCGGCAATGCAGCTACAGCCCGAGCTGGCGTCGCTGAATATGGGCTCGATGAACTTCGGGCTGTACCCGATGCTGAAACGCTATCGGAAGTTTAAATATTCGTGGGAACGAGCGCACCTCGAGAATAGCCGCGATCTGATTTTCCGCAATTCGTTCGCAGACATTGAACGCATCCTGACGACCTGCAGCAAAAACGGCACACGCTTCGAGTTCGAGTGTTACGACATTTCGCATCTCTACAACCTCGCCCACTTTCTCGATCGCGGCATGGTTAAGCCGCCGCTGTTCGTACAGAGCGTCTTCGGCATTCTCGGCGGCATTGGCACACACGCTGAGGATCTTATGCACATGCGTCGCACGGCGGACCGCCTGTTCGGCAGTCAATATCACTGGTCGATCCTCGGTGCCGGCGGCAGTCAGATCCGGCTGGCGAGTATGGGCGCGGCGATGGGATCCAACGTTCGCGTCGGCCTGGAGGATTCACTCTGGGCAGGCCCGGGCAAGCTTGCCGAGTCGAACGTGGAGCAAGTCATGATGATTCGCGAAGTCCTTGACGGATTATCGTTGCAAGTCGCCACACCGGACGAGGCACGGCAGATGCTCGATCTCAAAGGCGGCGGTCAGGTCGCATTCTGAGTTGATTACTCCGACTCGATCCTACCGCGGCCACTGATTCGTAAGCCGTCGCTTAGGCGTACAAGCGACTCCATGTGGATGAACCGCTTTGACGGGTTGCGATGTGGATCGCCGCGTACCCGTAATTTATCGCCGGCCTTGAGTGTACGTTGGTCCAGACCGCGGTCTCGCAGACCCTGAGGGCTGCCCCATTCGATCGTCCACTGCTCGATCCTGCCGTTATCGTTTTCAACACTGAGCATGATCGATGAATGGGGGTTACGAAAAACCATCCGCCAAATCACACCCGTGACTGCAACTGTCTTAGTTGCATCGTAATTAGTCGACCAGGAGTGATGGGCGTGGGCAGTGGATGCCACTGCAAACCACCACGCCAGGATTGCGTAGGCCACACTGAACGCAGCGACGTTACGACGCTTGAGTTGATCGAACAATGACGTCACTCGTATCCCCGGCTCCCGCGTAGTCTGGACGTTACCGGTGGGGGCAAGGCGTTGCAATCATAGGACCAGACGACTGCTACACTGGGGCCCGGATTGAGATAACTTTGTATCGAGAAGGGATCACGTTAATGGAAAAACTGAATGCGGGAAGCCAGTTCCCGACCATGGACCTTGCGTTGGTCAAAGGTGATCGAAGCGCAATTCCGGCGGATTTCAACACCCCGTATCAGGTTCTGCTCTTCTATCGCGGCCACTGGTGACCCTATTGCCGCCGGCAGTTAGCCGGCTATGAAGCGATCAAGGCGCAGTTCGATGAGATGGGCATCTCGATACTGGCAGCTTCGGTCGATCCGCTGGATAAGGCCGCTGAAGTACAGCAAGACGTAAGTTACCCGATTGCCTACGGGGTCACGAAGGAACAAGCCGATTCGATCGGCGCATGGTGGGAGGATCGCCGAGCGATTATCCAGCCGTCGGAGTTCGTCTTGGATGGCAACGGCAAAGTACTTTCCGCCACCTACAGCACCGGTCCGGTCGGACGTATGCAGGCAGACGACGCGCTGGGCCTGGTCAGGTTCCTGGATAAAAAACGTAACGAATAGTAGTGCGATTCCCTGCAGACTACGCCTGGTTTTGGAGCATCTGGGTCGCTCTGAACTCAGCAATAAAGCCTTGAAGGACCACTAGTTCGTGCAGTCGAAAGGTTCGACCGTCACGGATGGGAACCACAGCCAGCTCTTGTCAAGCAACACGGGTTCGGTAAACGTCGCCGGATCGGTAACCGTCATCGTGTAGTCAAGACGGCCACCGTCGTCGCGTAGAGTAAATGTCTCAACAGTCTCAACGGCGTCGCTTAACGGAATACCACGCGTGTTGAAGTGATGCCAACGGATACCGGTCGTCTCGACCACTAGCGTGTCGCCTTCCCAGCGGCCCGTTGAATGGCCCAACGGCCTGGGCTCAGTCCAGTCCGGCTCGTTATCATTCAGATAGATCGTACGCACCGTATCGTATTCCTCTTGCAGTAATACGACGTTGCCGTCCCGTACAACAATCTCCATGGGGTAAGGCTGCTCCATGATCGTGGGCATGCCTTTCGGTGTGCAGTTCAGTGTCGGCGCATCGGTTGCCGGATTGAATGCCGCAACCGCTGCTTCTGCGGCAACGGTCAGCGGATAGCTGTCATTCCATAGCGCGAGGGCACTGCCTCCCAGAAAAGACGTGCTCCAGACGCGAAAAATTCCGAGATCCGGCCGCGAGCGATCGCCCTCGGAACCGAACCCAGGTCCGGTCGTACCCAAGCCTTGCTCTGTCCAACGCGGCCCGCCGTTGCTGAGCACGACTTCCTCACCACCAGCCAATAACAGATTTCGCACGTAGAGTTGGTCAGTACCATCCTTAGCGGGGTTGCCCGCGACGCGAACCGTGTCGCCTACGACGAGAAACTGGCTGTCGACGCCACGGCGACGCAAGCTGCTCAATGACGTCATCTCGATAGCCCATGTTTCGACTTCGCCGTTCTCTCCGGTCGTGCTGAGCGAGAAACGTACGTGCGGATTGCGCCACAGCACACTCGTGACTTCACCCTCTGCCTCGGTAATCTCACTCGTGTCGAAGGTTCCAGCGACACTATGGTGAGCGAGCGCCGCGAGTGGCGCGAGCAGCAGCCCTCCAACGAGGCTGGCGCCTTGTACTCTGTATCTCATTGCGGATTCCCTGCGGTTTGGTTATGGCTCGGTATAGCGTCTGCCTCAGTCGGTACCGATCACGGCGGTAGCCTTGACCTCCAGCAGTATGCCCGGAAGCGCGAAGCCGACGACAGTGATCAACGCGCTCGACGGATAGTGACCAGCCTCGAACTTGGTCGCGCGTATATCAACGAACGGGTCACCATAACGTGTATCGCCGATGTAGACGGTCATCGTCACGATGTCGGCGAGTGTTCCGCCGAACGTTCCGAGTCTCTCCTCGATGACTCTGAAAATCTCATGGGTCTGCGCCTCGAAATCGCCAACCAGCGAATTGCCCTCCGCATCGAACGGCGCCGTCACACCCGCGAGCCATATTGTCTTGCCACCCTGGGTCGCGACGGCGGGAGAGAATGCTCGAGCCTCTGTCCAATCCAATGTTAAATATTCTCGCAAGACGGCCCCGGAATCCTGGGCATTTACTAATTCCGGTAGCGTCGGAGTTAGAACTAGTGTCGCCAGCAGCACCAGGGAGCTACTTCCTAAATTGGGGTTGCCGTTCATAATGAGAACTCTCGTCTTTTAGTTCTTATTCGATCAGTTCGGCCTGCAGCGTACATTCGTACGGCTTGATCTGCTCACCCGGCACCCAGGCCCAATATCCACTCAACGTCACGGGTTCGGTAAAGTTCACTGGATCGATGATAGTCGCGTTCCAGTCTAAGCGGCTTTCATCGTCGCTCAGTGTAAATCGTTCGACGATTTCAGCCTGCGGACTTTGGGGCGTACCAACATCATCGAAAAAGGGATAAGCGACGTCGGTCGTGGTAACGATCAAAGTATTTTCGTCCCAACGACCGACCGAGAATCCCATCTGTGAGGCTGCCCGACCGGCAGCGCTCACATCAGGGTTCATGTGAATGGTCCGGACGCCGTCCCACTCCTCCAGGCGCATGACGATGTCGTCTCCCTGCTCGGTAAAATCGATCGGATAAGGATTATCCATCGCGACCGGGATACCGGGCGGAATGCAGCGCAGTGCCGGATCGTCCGCGAGTGCGTCCCACGCGTCTCTGCCTGCTTGCCCGGCCGGGGTCAGCGGCCATACGTGCGTGCCGCTGCCGGTATTCGGTCGCGCTCTGGGCGTCCAGACGCGAAAGATACTACGCGCCGTAGCTCTCGCGTCAGCGACGACGTCATCGTCGAGCACGAGTTCCTGCGGCAACGGATCCCCGCCGGACCGCCGAACACGTGCCGCCAAATTGGGATTCAGCACCACCTCGTCGCCGCCTGGCGGAACCACGAAAACAACGAACATCGTATCCAGACCGTGCCGGGAGGGCGGGCCGGAAACTCGGAGTCTGGAGCCGACTCTGATGATTTCTTCGCCGATCCCGAAGCGCTGCAACGTATTCACGGAGCCGGCTTCCATCTTCCAAGATGCGACGGCACCGCTGCTATCAACGACGTCGATTGTGAAGCGTATATGTGGATTCCGCCAGAATACGGCGGTGATCTCTCCTTCCAATTCGACCAGCTGGCTCATATCGTAGAACGCGCCAAACGAATGATGGGCATTCGCCGTAATTGACATGAACAGGCAACTAACAAACAGGCTGCAACGACTCATAACGCTCTATTACTCCATCTGGCTCCCATAGGATACATGCGTACGGATTGATCCTTAAGCCTAGGGATCTAAGGATGCCAGATAAGCAGCTAAAGCGATCATGTCGTCTATGCTGAGATTCACGACGGTTTCGCCCATCAATGCCGCAGAGGTTCCGGTGCGCGATTTACTCTGAAAGTCGTACAACTGTCGCACGGTATACAGCGGCGAGATACCGGCGATCCGCGGTACGTCGCCCAGACCCTTGAGCCCCTCGCCATGGCAGATTGCGCAGGGAATGGTCTTGCCGCCATCGCCCGTGGTCGCGAGCGTCTCGCCTCTAGCCAGGCTGCCGAGCGGCACGTAGGCTGTGAAGCCGGAATACGGATGCCGAGTCGTTGCGAGCTCCGGGTCAATCGGCAACTCGATAATGCGGTGACCCAACGGTTCGGTTCCGCCGCTCGGATGCAAGAACCGCATCCGTCCGTCACCGGCGTAGGTCGTTGGTACCGTGTCGGTCTCGACAACGTCGACCCACTCGGCAGGCTCCAACGCGGCGAAATACTCCGCCGCTTCGCGGCTTGCCGCATCGGTAATCACCGCCGCGAATTCGTTCATCCAGTAGCGGTCCACTCTTGCGCCGCTCTTGAAATCAGCCATCTGGCGCAGCATGTAGTTCACGGGAAGACCGGCTAGATGCGAAGATTCAGGGTGTCCCGCACCCGATGTTAGATGACACGCGGCGCACGCCCGGACGTGCGGCCCCGCACCGTTAGCGACAACGTCCGGTAACTGCTCGTGGTCGTCAGGAAACCAGTCCGGAGGAGTCCAATGATTATCGATCTGCGCCTGCGTGTAGGATCGGTCGCTGCCTGGAACCGTGCGCCGCATGTTTTCGTCGATCGGCGACGGTACGACGACATCATCCTGGACCGGATACGCCCACTCCGGCGCCTGCGCATGGACGACTGTCACAAGGCTCACGCTCGAAGCGATTGCGATAACGATTCTTCTCATAGTCGCTCTGTAGCTAATCACCGCAATCCTACAGGCGTGGACCACATGGAAGCTATGCGTGCTGAACGCGAAGTCGCTCTAGAGACGCAAACGACCGCCAGACGTGGACGAGAATTCGAAGATTCGCCCCAATTGTACGGGACTACCGATATTTTTAGACGGGCTTGCAGCCGGCCTGCGCAAAAACCGGGGAGATCAGCGTCTGGCTAACAGGCTACTATTCGGATGACTCTTGTTCGAGCCGCTGCAACAGCTCATCCGGTGGCAAATAGCCGCCCAACCGCACGCCCGACGCTGAGAACACACTTGGCGTCCCTCGTACACCGACGAGCTCCCCCAATTCATAATGATCGTTCACAAGCGAGTTATCGCAGGTCTGATCCGGAATCGGGCCACCCAACTTGGCGAGTGTCAGGGCGCCATTCCGAGCGTCTACACCCGAGCACCAGACCTTTTCCGCCTTAGACCACGAATCGGTATCCGGACCCGTCCTAGGATAGAACAGGTAACGGACTTCAATACCCAGCTCGTTGACCTTGGCGATCTCGCTATGAAACTGCCGGCAATAGCCGCAGTCGATATCGGTGAAGATCGTGACCGTGTACTTTACATCCTCGGGTTCGGGACTGAAGATAATCATGTCGGCCACATCGACCCCGGCCAACACGTTCACGCGTCTACGCTCGCGCCGTGTCTCGGTCACGTTTTCGTTCGTACTGAGATCGTAGAGGTCGCCCTGAAAAAGATAGCGACCGTCGGAGGTAATGTAGCCAACGTCTGGGCCGACCGCGACTTCATAAACTCCCGGCAGTGGAGAATCCGCAATATCGGAGGCCTCCACGCCGAACAGCGTCGCGGCGAGCTCTTCCTTGCTCAGCTCAGCATCCTCCTGCGCCACCGACACGGCGAGGAAGAGACTCAACGGCAATAGCGACCATTCGGGCTTCAAACGGCTCTCCACAAGGGTAAGTCTTCGGATCTAATCATTAAGACCCCTCACAGCAATCGTAGTTCGAAGGCGTAGACGGAATTCTAGCAGAATCGCTGGAAGCCGCGGGAGCTATCAGCCCCGGGGATGGTGCTGAGAATGGAGTTCCTTCATGCGTTCCCGCGCGACGTGAGTATAGATCTGTGTCGTCGACACATCGCTGTGGCCAAGCAGCAGTTGGATGACGCGAAGATCGGCGCCATTGTTCAATAGATGGGTTGCGAAGGCGTGGCGTACGGTGTGCGGCGAGAGCTTTTTACCCACGCCCGCTTTTTTCCCGTAGCGTTTGATGATGTGCCAGAAAGCTTGGCGGGTCATACAGTCACCGCGCCGGGTAGGGAACAGGTAGTCGGTTTGGCGCTCGAGAAGAATCTCGATACGGGCACCGTCGATAAAATCTCGAAGCCAATCCTGAGCCTCTCCGCCGAGGGGAATCAAGCGCTCGCGATTACCCTTGCCGATGACCCGGATGACCCCCTGATTCAGATTCATCTGGCTCATCTTGAGACTGATGAGCTCCGAAACCCGCATGCCTGTAGCGTACAGCAACTCAAGCATTGCCCTGTCACGATTTCCTAGCGGCTCGGACACATTGGGCGCGGCGAGTAGGGCATCGACTTCATCTTCGGTGAGTGACTGCGGCAGCGCGCGGCCGATTTTCGGCATCGCTATCCCGGCGGTGGGGTCCTCGGCAATGCTGCCTTCTCTGAGAAGATACCGGTAGAATCGTCTGAAGCTCGACAACTGTCGCGCCGTCGATCGAGGCTTCGCCCCGCCTTCCACGCGCCAGGAAATGTAATCGAGGAGATTGGCCTTTGACGCTTTGACGAGCTCGACATCGTGTCCCTTTAGGCGCTTATCGAGTGCCAGCAGATCCGCACGGTAGGCGTCCAAGGTATTCTCGGAGAGGCCTCGCTCCATCCAGATGGCATCTAGAAAACGGTCAATGATGACTTTCGAAGCCTCCGGGCGATTACTTCTCGCGTCTGACGAGTTTGATTGCATGAAATTATGAGCCATTGCTATTTCGTTCACACACTCCAGTGACCTGGTAGTAACCGTTCGAACCCGTTGGCGGGGTACGGCTGGCTGCCTGCACCTCGATGTGCGTACCAAGACACCAGAGAAAACTATATAATTCAGCGCATTGGAGCGCCGTCATTCGGCTTCCTTCGACTGGTCACCACTGCCGGAGGAGTATGCGCGAGGGCCAAATCGGGCAGCGTGACCAGCATCACAAATCCCCGGAATCATTAACATAAAGAGACATTTGTCACAGAAGAGCGGCCTCCCAAGCTCGCGAGTTCACGCTCTGTTCAGACAACTTTTGACATAACTTTGAGTGATACAGCAATCGTAGAATCCGCGAGACATATCGCGTATGGCATCTATGCCTGGAGCGCACTGCTCGTCGCGGTGATTCCGGCTCTGTTGTTGCTGGCCGTGACACCTGGACGCGGAGCCCGCCGCCGCGTTACCCGCTGGTTCGCCCGGGCTTTCTTTGTATCGATCGGCAGCCCGATCAGCGTCGACGGCGCGACATTCCTTCCGGAAGGCCCTTGCATCGTCGTCGCCAATCACTCGAGCTATTTGGACGGGATGATCCTTACGGCCGCGCTTCCGGCCCGTTTTACGTTTGTGATCAAGCAGGAGATGGTGAGCTTCCCATTCGCGGGATTCTTACTTCGGCGCATCGGTTCCGAATTTGTGACGCGCGAAGATGGGCGACAGAAGGACCGGGTGACTCGCCGGCTATTTAAGGCCGCGGAATCAGGAGACGCGCTCGCGTTTTTTCCGGAAGGAACCTTCGATGCCACGCCCGGGCTCAGGCGCTTTCAGCCTGGCGCATTCAGCATGGCGTGGCGAGCTCGTCTACCCGTGGTTCCCGTGGTGATCTTCGGCTCACGGGCAAAGCTACCCGCGAACGTCTGGCTACCGGTTCCGGGGCCGCTGTCAGTCTCCGTCGGCGAACCGATCGACCCTGATCAGCCAGACGCCTCGGCAGGAAGCTTATTGACCGCGTCTCGGCAAGCGATGCTCGCACGATTGGACGAACCTGATCTCGCGGAAACCGGCCTCAGTGCTGATTCACAGTAAGCTGACGACGATCCTTGGAGGATGAGATCCAGACTTTCGCGTCGCGTTCGGCGGCGAGTCAAGGTCTCTGGGTCCTTCGAAGGACAGTTGTAGACTCCTCATCTAGAACACAACCTGGCTGGTAGCCGCCCTGGCAAGCCGCGTCAGCGGTTACCTAGGAGACGGACGGTTTTGTGTGGTGGCGTGGTGGCCAGTGGTGCCTCGCTACATGCCCGAGTAATTTGGCCCCCCACCCCCCTCGGGCGGAACCCAGCGGATGTTCTGAGCGGGGTCCTTGATGTCGCAGATTTTGCAGTGCAGACAGTTCTGCGCGTTGATCCGGAAGCGCGGCTCTGCGTCCGCTCGTACTATGACCTCGTATACCCCTGCCGGACAGTAGCGCTGCGCAGGTTCCGCAAACCTGGGCAGATTGACCGAGACAGGTACATCCGGATCGTCAAGCTGTAGATGGCAAGGCTGATCCTCCTCGTGGTTCGTATTGGAAAGATAGACCGACGACGACAGATCGAACGAGATCTTGTTATCAGGTTTAGGATAAACGATCTTGGCCGCATCTTCGGCGGTCTTGAGACCATCATAGTCAGCGCACCGATTGCGCAGCGTATACGGCACCCGGCCGAAGCACAGCGAGTGTTCGACGAACGCCAGGCCGGCTCCTATAAGGGTGCCGAACTTGGCCAGCCCCGGGCTGAAATTCCGCGCCCGATGGAGTTCGTTCATGACCCAGGAATCCTCGACTGCCAGGGGGTAGTACTCGTGCGCTTTGGCGGTCCCGTGCTGACTCGCAAAGACCGACTCCGCGGCAAGCATCCCGGTCTTCATGGCCGTGTGGATACCCTTGATTTTCAAGCCATTCAAAAAACCGGCTTCGCAGCCGACCAACATGCCGCCCGGGAAACTCAGCGCAGGCAGCGACTGGAGCCCGCCCTTGTTGACCGCTTTCGCACCATAGGAAATACGCAAACCACCTTCCAGAACTCGGCGAATACGAGGATGTTGCTTCCAGCGCTGAAACTCCTCAAACGGGTTCAAGTGCGGATTGGTGTAATTAAGCGCGATCACGAAACCCAGGTACACCTGCTCGTCGTGAGCATGGTAGAGGAAGCCCCCACCCTCGGTGCGATTATCGAGTGGCCATCCGAGCGTATGCACGACAGTGCCCGCGTTGTGGCGCGCGGAATCGATCGTCCAGATTTCCTTCAGTCCAATCCCGTAGTGTTGAGGATCATTACGAGCGCGCAGCGAAAACCGTGTCTCCAACTCTTGACCGAGGTTACCGCGGCAACCTTCGGCGAAAATCACATGCCTCGCACGTAGCTCTATACCACGTTGAAACCCCGGCTTCTCAGACCCGTCGGCCGCGACACCCAGATCGCCCGTGGCCACACCAGCGACGCGGCCGTCGCCATCGTAAAGAACCTCTGTTGCCGGAAAGCCTGGAAATAGTTCGCAGCCTAAAGTCTCCGCTTGCTTGGCCAACCACTGACATAAACGTCCCGCGCTGACAATGTAATTGCCTTTGTTATGCATCGGCGCAGGAATAAGGAATCCCGGTGCCTTGACACCCGAGTTCTCGCTCAACAGCCAATGAAAGGTATCGGAACGAACCGGCACGTCGAGTGGAGCCCCCTGGTTTCTCCAGTCCGGGAACAGCTCGTCCAGTGCCCGCGGCTCCATGACTGCCCCGGACAGGATATGCGCTCCGACTTCCGGGCCTTTCTCGATTACACAGACATTCGGTTCAACACCGCTCGCCTCAGCCAATTGGCCGAGCCTGCACGCAGCAGCGAGCCCCGCCGGGCCCGCGCCAACGACAACGACATCGAACTCCATAACCTCTCTGTCCATGCGCCCCTCAAATGGCGTCGGAAGGCTTACACATACGCAGGAGATGCAGTTGGAAGGAGTAGCATTGTAACATTCTGAACTTGCTCTGACTGTCGAACGCGAGGAGGCGCCCGGATGACCGAATCGATATGGCGGCCCTCGCGGCAGCGAATTGAGACAAGCAATATGCAACAGTTTCTGACGCGTCACAGCCGGCAACTGAGCAGCGAAGACTATCCAGGACTCTATCAGTGGAGTATCGATGAGCCTGAAGCATTTTGGGCGGCGGCCTGGGAATTCTTCGGTATTCGCTCCATGTCCGATTACACGAATGTTTTGGACGATCGTCAGCGCATGCCGGGCGCTAATTGGTTCACCGGAGCCACGTTGAACTTCGCGGACAATCTACTGCGACCAGAATATAACGGCGTCGCCCTCGTGTCCTACAGCGAAACGGGCCGTCGCGTCGAGATGACTTGGGAGGCGCTGCGGCGCCAGGTTGCAAGCGTAGCGCAGTCCTTGAGAGCGGCCGGCGTCGCTCGGCAAGACCGAGTCGCAAGCGTGCTCCCCAACTGCCCGGAAGCTATCGTTGCGATGCTCGCCACAGCTAGCCTCGGCGCGACCTGGTCGTCGTGTTCACCGGATTTCGGCGTCGACGGCATAGTCGATCGCTTCGGACAAATCGAACCGAAAGTCTTATTCGCGACAGACGGCTATTTCTATAACGGCAAAAGCATCGACTCTCGACCTGTAGTTCGGGCCGTCGTCGATCAATTGAAACAGCTGCAAGCATTGATCATCGTCTCCTACCGATGCGACAAACTTGACCTGAGCACATTCCCGGACGCTTTGTTATTTGCTGACATCGCCGAAGACGATGCAGAACTGGTCTTCGAACCCTTGCCGTTCTCGCACCCACTGTTCATTCTGTATTCGTCAGGCACGACCGGTATTCCGAAATGCATCGTCCACGGCATCGGTGGATCGTTGCTTCAGCACCAGAAGGAGCATGTGCTACATACCGACGTCAAAGCCGGAGATGTGCTGTTCTACTTCACGACCTGCGGCTGGATGATGTGGAATTGGCTGGCATCGGGGTTGGCTAGCGGTGCCACGCTCGTGCTGTTCGACGGCTCACCGTTCTATCCCGATCCAGGTATCCTGTGGCGGATTGCCGAGCGAGAGAAGATCAAAGTATTCGGCACGAGCGCTAAGTACCTTAGCGCGCTGGAGAAGACGGGCTATAAGCCGAACGAGCACGCGAATCTCGATAGCCTACAGAGCGTGTTGTCCACGGGCTCACCGTTGGCCCCGGCAAGCTACGACTTTGTCTACAAACATATTAAAGATGATCTACAACTATCATCGATCGCCGGCGGCACAGACATTATCGCGTGCTTCGGCGCCGGTAATCCTATCCTCCCGGTCTATCCCGGTGAACTCCAGTGCCGCGCTCTGGGGATGAAAGTCGAGATCTTCGACGATCACGGCGACTCGATCAGGCAACAGAAGGGCGAGTTAGTTTGCACGGCTGCGTTTCCGTCGATGCCGATCGGATTTTGGGACGATCCCGACAATAGCATGTACAAGGCAGCGTACTTCACACGGTATCCGAACGTCTGGTACCAGGGCGATTACGCTGAGTTGACCGAGCATGACGGTATCATTATGTACGGTCGTTCAGATGCCGTTCTCAATCCGGGTGGCGTGCGTATCGGCACCGCAGAAATTTACCGAGTCGTAGAACAATTTGAAGAAGTCGCCGAGAGTATCGCCGTCGCTCAAGATTGGGACAACGATGTGAGAATCGTGCTGTTTATTCTCGCGCAGCCAGGCTATAGCCTCGATGACGATCTGGCGCTGCGGCTCCGCGACACGATACGTATCAAGGCAAGCCCGAAACACGTGCCGGCAAAGATCCTTGAAGTGCCGGACATTCCCAGAACCATCAACGGCAAGATCGTAGAAATTGCTGTGCGCGACGTCCTGCACGGCCGTCAGGTTAAAAATATTGACGCGTTGGCCAATCCGCAAGCGTTGGACCACTTTAGAGATCGAGTCGAACTGACCGAGTGACTACGTCGATGACGATCTAACAGCAGCGGGTGAAACTCATCTTGTGCCACGAAGCGGGTTTGAGAGACACTTCACACGCGGAAGCTAGTCAAGTGGAGGAAGATAGTACGTTGTGAACACTAACCCGCATATCGTATCGGGACTCGAGGTCCGGAATCAGTCAGCGACCGCCAGTTCGTAGTAGCGATCTCCTCGACGCGATCATCCGCCGCTCCCGCGGTCGAAGAGCAGGCCCGACTCTGCCAGGCAGCCGGGCCGCTCTCCTCAGGGCCTACTTCGCCGACGTGCCCGAGGAAGATTTGCGTGATCGCAATCCGCAGGCACTGGCTGCGGCGGCCCTGAATCATGTCGCGTCGGGTCGAAACCGCCGTCGCGGCGTTGCCATCGTTCGGGTCTTCAACCCCGCGGTCGATCGGGACGGCTGGCACTCTGACGCATCGATCGTTCAGATCGTCACCGACGATATGCCGTTTCTCGTCGACTCGGTCACAATGACGCTGAACCGTCTTGGTCACCACGTCCAGCTTCTCATTCATCCCAGACTCGGCGTAAAACGTTCAACTGCCGGTCAGATTCTGGAAGTAGCAGCGCTGCACGGAAATGGGGAGCACAACGCAGAATCATTCATTCATATCGAAATCTCGAAAAACGCGGAGACGAAAGTCCTGAAGAAACTGCAAACGAGTTTGGAGGACACACTCGGCGATATCCGGGTGGCCGTCAACGATTGGCGGGAGATGTTGGCCGAACTTCGGTCTGCCAGCGCCGAATTACGACAGAGCGCGCCAACACGGTCAGATCTACTGCATGAATCTTGCGACTTCTTGGACTGGCTCGCCGACGATCACTTCACGCTCCTCGGGTATCGCGAATACCGGCTCAGTCGCGGCAAAATTGTAGATCGCCTACGGCCGGTAGCAGGAACAGGGCTCGGTATCAGTCGCGATAACACGAGGTTGACGACGCCGGTAATCACGTTGAATTCCCAAACGCGTAAAATCGCTAGAGCGAATAGTCCGCTGGTCATCACCAAAGCCGACGCGAACTCGACCATTCACCGCAGCGGGCATCTCGACCAGATCGGGGTCAAGGTTTTCAGCGTTGACGGCAAAACCCGGGCCGTGAAGCGCTTCGTCGGTCTTTTTACGTCGGCGGCCTATACCGAGCGTCCCGGCGACGTGCCCCTGGTTCGACTCAAATTGGACAGGGTGATGGCTAAATCGGGCCTGGACCCGACCAGCCATAATGGCAAAGCCCTGCAACATATATTGGATACATTTCCGCGGGACGACCTCTTCCAGGGATCCGTAAATGATCTCGCAAGAATGAGCGCCGGAATCCTGAATCTCCAGGAACGTCATCAGGTCAAGCTCTTTTGTCGTCGCGATGCGTTCAATCACTACTACTCCTGCTTTGTGTACCTGCCCCGAGATCAGTACAACCCGCAGACGCGACGCCGCATCGAAGAGCTACTGATGCAAGCGTTCAACGGAACGTCGATCGAAACAAAACTCACCATGTCGGAATCAGCACTGGCTCGACTGGAAGCGACAATCCGGATACCGCCCGACTCACGGATTGCGCCCAATATCGCAGTCATCGAGAAACAACTGGAGGCGATCGCACAGACCTGGGCTGACCGCTTTCGTGCGGCCCTGCTCGCGCAATTCGGCGCGAACGAAGGACTTAAGCTGTTCCATCGCTTCGCGGAACATTTTCCGGCTGCCTACCGGGAAGAGGTTGACCCTGCGAAGTCGAGCGGCGAAATTCATAAGATCGCCGCCGTCGTCGACGGTCTCAGCGATTTGGAGATGAGTCTCGACCGGGCAGCCGAGGATGCAACACATAGACTCCGCTTCACAACATTCCGACTCGAAGAACCTATTCAGCTTTATACGGCGCTGCCGATACTTGAGCACCTGGGTATGAAAGTACTCAACGAACGACTGTACCAGGTCCCGGCGGGACCGGCCGCACTCTGGATACAAGAGTTCGAGTTGGAGCCCGCAGCTAACATGAGCCTTGACCCTGAAGACATCGAACCCCGTTTCCTGGAGTGCTTCCGCCGCGTGCTCGCGGGCGAAGCGGAGAACGATCAGTTCAACAGCTTCATCGTAGGGGCCGGGCTCGACTGGCGAGAGGCCGCGCTATTGAGGGCTTATTGCAAGTACTTGCTGCAAACCGAACTGACGTTCAGCCAGACCTACATGCAGGAAGTCCTCGCCCGCCATACCGGCCTTACGCAGACGCTGATCGCGTTGTTTCACGCCCTATTCGATCCCGATCACGACAGCAAACGCCGGCGTACGCTGGTGGCCCAAAGCAGACGCTCGATTACGGACCAGTTGGAACACGTTACGACGCTGGATGACGATCGAATCCTGCGGGCTTTTTTAAGCGTCATCGAGGCGACGCTTAGGACGAACTATTATCAATCGGATGCGAACGAAAGAAAATCTTATATCTCGTTCAAACTGGATCCGACGAAGATTGTCGAGTTGCCTCTGCCACGGCCGAAGTTCGAAATCTTCGTCTATTCGCCGCGTTTCGAGGGCGTTCATCTTAGGTGCGGGAATATCGCCCGAGGAGGCCTGCGCTGGTCCGATCGGCGTGAAGACTTTCGCACCGAAATCCTAGGGCTCATGAAGGCGCAGCAGGTCAAAAATACCGTCATCGTTCCGTCTGGGGCGAAGGGCGGCTTTGTCTGCAAACAGCTGCCTGGCGGCGATCCGAAATTCGTTCAAGCAGAGGTTATCGCCTGTTACCGAAATTTTATTCGCGGACTATTGGATATCACGGACAACATCGTCGACGAACGCATCGTCACACCGGCAGGAGTCATACGCCGAGACAACGATGACCCCTACCTCGTTGTCGCAGCAGACAAAGGGACGGCGACGTTCTCGGATTTTGCCAACGAGATCGCCGCCGACTACGGATTCTGGCTCGGAGACGCTTTCGCTTCGGGCGGCTCGGCCGGCTTCGACCACAAAAAAATGGGGATTACTGCCCGCGGCGCCTGGGAGTGCGTGAAGCGTCACTTCCGGGAATTGGGAATCGATACGCAACAGCAGCCATTCACCGTTGCCGGTATCGGCGATATGGGTGGCGACGTCTTTGGCAACGGGATGTTGATGTCACCGTACATTCGGCTGGTCGCGGCTTTTAATCATCAGCACATCTTTATTGATCCGGATCCTGATACACGCAGAAGTTTTAGCGAACGCAAACGCTTATTTCAACGCACTCGTTCTGACTGGGGCGAATACAACGAAGCTAAATTCTCGACGGGCGGCGGCGTATATTCGCGCCAGAGTAAAAGCATAAAGCTACATCCTGCAGCTCAACGCATGCTAGAACTCGAACAGTCCAATGTGACTCCTCCCGAGCTCGTGCGCGCGATTTTGCGCATGAAAGTCGACTTACTCTGGAACGGCGGCATAGGAACCTACATAAAATCGAGTAAGGAGTCTCATGGCGACGTCGGCGACCCTGCTAACGACGTTCTCCGGATCGATGCCGATCAACTTCAGTGCCGGGTAATAGGTGAAGGGGGAAATCTGGGCTTAACTCAGTTAGGCCGGATTGAGTTCGCTTTGCTTGGCGGGCGTATTAACACAGACTTTATCGATAACTCAGGCGGTGTCGACACCTCTGACCGTGAAGTCAACATCAAGATTCTTCTAGACAACGCCATCGTCGGCAGGACTCTGTCAAGCTCGAAGCGCAACGACCTGCTCGCGGCGATGACTGACGAGATCGCAGATCTCGTACTGGTCGACAACTACAATCAGTCGCAAGCATTAAGCATGATGAGTACGTCGAATCACGAACGCCTTGGCGAGAACGCCTACTTGATCCGGACCTTGGAAGAGCGTGGCGTTCTGGACCGCGACCTCGAGAACTTACCGACCGAGGACAACATCAATGAACGCCGCCAGACCGGCAGTGGCCTGACTCGCCCCGAGCTTGCGGTCATTATGAGCTACGCCAAGATCGAGCTGTTTAACAGCCTCGTCGAATCTGACACACCAGAAGATCCCTATTTGTCCGCCGAACTTGAGGCGTATTTTCCGGAGCGTCTGCGGCGGCGGTTCGCTGCAGCTTTTCCGGCGCATCGACTTCGTCGCGAGATCATCGCTATGCGAATCGCCAGCAGCATGATCAATCGGATGGGTGCATCCTTTGCGATTCGAGCAGAAGAGGACACGGGATCGACTACCGCCCAAGTGGCGCGCGCGTACGCAATCGCCCGAGAAATCTTCAATGTTCGTGACCTATGGAAAGAGATCGAGGCGTGTGACAATCAGGTTCCGGCCGACGTGCAATACGACCTGTTGTTCCAGATCAGCAGGAGGTTACGCCGTGCTGTGTACTGGCTTCTGCAGCGTCGTCTCGACGCGCTTTCTATCGAACGAACCGTCGCGCGGTTCAGCCCCGGCGTCGGACAGGTTCGTCAATCGTTGGCAAAGCTAGAGGGCGCGGACGAGCATCATCGTAACGACGTCAGGCAACACCAGAGCTCGGGCATTCCCGGCGACCTGATGGAACGACTTGCGGCCTTGGCGATCGCAACACAGACGCTGGATATCATCGAGATCGCCGCCGATAGCGAAATCGCTATCGGCGATGTCGTACCGTTGTATTTCGAACTCGGCAAAGACTTACGGCTCGATTGGATCAGAACGAAAATCGAAGAACTTCACGTCGAAGGTCGTTGGCCGGCAACGGCTCGTGCGACCCTCCGGGAGCACTTGGCTCAGCAGCAAAATGCGCTAATCCGCTCGATACTCGCGCAGCGAGGCAGGCGATCACCACGGGACGCATTGACCGAGTGGAGCGTCGAATCCAAGGACAAGATCGCCCGCGCTTGTCAGAATCTCAGGGACATGGATGCGTCGGGAGAAATCGACTTTGCGACGCTATCCGCAGCTATTCGCGAGATTGAAAGGCTGACTTGATAATCGCGTGTTGATCTAACGGGAAGAACCCCGAACAATACGCACTAACTATGGATAACAGCCGCAAACCAGGAACCCTCGTACTCGTTCGACATGGCCAGAGCGAGTGGAATCTCAAAAATCTCTTTACCGGGTGGACCGACGTCGATCTGACCGAGCACGGTGTCACCGAGGCCCGGCTAGCCGGCCGGACGTTGAGAGACGAGGGTTATACCTTCGACATCGCGTTCACCTCGGTACTGAGGCGCGCGATTCGTACCCTGTGGTTGATTCTTGACGAAATGGATCTCATGTGGATACCGGTCGAGCGAGATTGGCGGCTGAACGAGCGTCACTACGGCGATCTGCAGGGGCTGGATAAGGTTGAAACGACCAAGAAACACGGCGCGGACCAGGTCAAAATCTGGCGGCGTAGCTATGACACTCCGCCGCCTGCTCTTAGCAAAGAGGATGCCCGCCACCCGCAGCACGATCCACGCTACAACCGACTCGCGCGCGCGGACCTACCGGCGACGGAATCCCTGAAATCAACGTTGGATCGAGTCGCACCGTATTGGAATCAAACTATCGCTCCTGAGCTTCTCGCCGGACGAAACGTTCTGGTTGCCGCTCACGGTAACAGCCTCAGAGCGCTGGTGAAAATGCTCGAAGGAATTTCAGAGCACGACATTTCCGAGTTTAACATCCCTACCGGTACACCTCGCGTATACGAACTCGATTCCGCTCTGCATCCGCGGCGGGCAGAGTACCTGGGTGATTCAGAAATGATCGCAGCGGCAGTAAAAGCCGTAGCAGACCAAACGAACGGCTGATCTCAGTCAATGGGCCAGAGGCTGATGGAACATGATTTACGATTTAGGTGAGGATCGTGTACAAACGATCGGTGATGATTACTTCGTAGCGCCGAATTCCGCCGTCATCGGTCGTGTCAGTCTCGGGCAAGATGCCAGTGTCTGGTTCAACGTCGTGTTAAGAGGCGACAATGACAGCATCACGATCGGCGATCGAAGCAACATTCAAGATGGCTCGGTATTTCACGTCGATGCGGGAGCCCCGGTTGTGCTCGGCAGTGACGTCAGCGTCGGCCACTCGGCCACCGTGCATGGCTGTACGGTGGGCTCGGGTTCCCTGGTGGGAATGGGCGCTACGATCCTAAGCCATGCCGTGATCGGCGAGCGCTGCATCGTCGGCGCACAAGCGTTGATTACCGAGCGCAAGGAATTCCCCGACCGTTCGGTCATCATCGGCGCGCCTGCCAGGCGCATTCGCGAAGTCACTGATGAAGAACTCGAACACATTCAGTGGATCGCGGAACACTATGTCGCCAGAGCCCAACGCTACCGAGCGGAACTTAAAGCTCGGTAGGTAAACCGCCAAGGTCAGCGTAGCATCTACTACGGCGGTGACATCACACGACTAAACTTTCGGCTCGTCGCCCGCGGGCTCCTTCCGGCTCGGCCAGATTCTGATCAGACCCTCTTGGGCCGTGGAGGCAACGAGCACGCCGTCGGTGTCAAAGAACCTGCCGAGCGCGAAGCCGCGGGCGGATGCCGCATTCGGGCTTTCCATAGAGTACAACAGCCATTCGTCTACACGGAAGGGTCTATGAAACCACAACGCGTGATCGAGACTCGCCATCTGCACCCTACCCTGCTCGAATTGAATACCGTGCGGGAGCGTGGCCGTACCGATCAGCTGAAAGTCGGAAAGATAGGCCAAAAGATTACGGTGTAAGTCTGGCTGGTCCGGAAGTCGGTCGACAGCCCTCATCCACACATGCCGGACCGGATCCGACGGCTGCAGCGATAGCAGACTGACCGGCTCTACGGGCCGAATCTCAAATGGGCGCTTGCGGGTCAGGTAGCGGCGCATCTTCTCGGGAATGCTTTCCAGCACCTCGTCGGGAGTGGCACTGAGATCCTGCAGCTCGTCGGGTCCAGGCACGGCAGGGATCGTAGCCTGATGCTCTAAGCCTTGCTCCGGAATCTGGAAGGATGCCGTCATGTTGAAGATTGGCCGGCCGTGCTGAATCGCCACTACCCGCCGGTTGCTGAAGCTGCGACCGTCTCGCGCGACATCAACGTCATAAACGATTGGCGCGGTTACATCACCGGCGCGAAGAAAGTACGCGTGCAATGAATGCGCCACGCGACCCTCAACCGTGTAATTCGCCGCGGTCAGCGCCTGACCGAGCACCTGGCCGCCGAACACGCGTGGACTGCCGATGTCACGACTCTGGCCACGGAAGATACGCTCTTCGAGCCGCTCAAGTTCGAGCAAACTCAGCAGATCGGCGAGGAGCGGGTCCATGGTGCTTAGTCCTGCGAAGATCGATTAAGACGCGCGATAAGGCTGGAAGTATCCCAACGCACGCCACCCATACCAACTATATCAGCATAAAATTGATCGACGAGCGCCGCGACAGGTAACTCTGCACCGTTGCGCCGAGCTTCCTCAAGACAGATGCGCAGATCTTTTCGCATCCATTCCACGGCAAAGCCAAACTCGAACTGCCCCTCCGCCATGGTTTCCCAGCGATTGGTCATCTGCCAGGATTGCGCCGCACCTTGACTGATTACATCGACAACCGCCTCGGGCTCCAGTCCGGCACGCAGCGCAAAATTCAACGCTTCCGAGAGACCCTGGACCACTCCCGCAATCGCAATCTGATTGACCATCTTCGTTAGCTGACCGGTCCCTGGAGGTCCGATCAACCGCACCATCTTGGCGAATGTTCCGATCAAAGGCTCCGCGCGTTCATAGGCTTCCGCCTCCCCGCCTACCATGACCGTGAGTTCACCGCCCTCCGCGCCGGCTTGCCCCCCCGATACCGGCGCATCGAGACATTGCACGCCGTGACCGTGCCCGGCCACCGCGATCTCGCGCGCCAAGCTCGCGGATGCCGTCGTGTGATCGATAAACAGTGCGCCGGGCTGCATGGCCTGCAAAACGCCATCGGTCGCCAGAACCACTTCGCGAAGATCGGGATCATCGCCGAGGCACGTAAAGACGGCCTCGGCACCCGCAGCTGCTTCCGCCGCGGTCGTTGCCGACTCGCCCTTATACTCACGACACCAAAGCTCGGCCTTCTTCTGCGTACGGTTGAACACCGTCACAGCGCAACCCGACCGGCTTAACCAGCCAGCCATCGGGTACCCGATGACGCCCAAGCCGAGAAAAGCGACGTTCTTTATCAAGCGGAAGTCCGACCGGGGGCCGTTCCTTTAATGTGATAGATCGAGCGCTACCTTAGCATTGCAGCTACATTCTCAACAAACCGCTCGACCGGTGCATCCTCGCGTTCGTCGCGACGACACGCTAATGCCCAGAAATAGCTGACGAACCGCGATAGCCGTATTACGTCAGCGAGCTTCTTCATGTTGAACGGTGGAGCTGCGCCCTGATAGTAAGCATCAAGCAAGCAGGCTTGCTGGGCCGCGTTAAAATCGTTCATGCTCGCGAGACTCGCAAGATCCAGGATCGGCTCTGCACAGACCGCGTACTCAAAATCGATGAGCCACAACTGTCCGTCGTCAAGAATGTTGGTTGCCGTCAGATCGTTGTGGCAAAGCGTCGCCGGGGAACTCTCCGCGTCGTACGAGCGCGCCAACTCGAGAAATTCCCGACCCCAATCCTGCTGCTCGGTAGTCAGTCGTTGCCGCTCTGCAGCCAGTCGCCGATACTCTACAGCGGTCCGGAGCGCCCGGAACGGTGGCAAATCATCCTCTCTACGATGCAAGTCACGAAGCCGCTTGGCGATGCGAGTGATGTTGCCGGGTTCGCGCGCGTCAGCCGCACACCAGCAGCTAGCCTGGGATAGGTAGCGCGTGATCAGTATGCCCTCACTCGGCTCGCTGGCTACGATCGGTGGAGTGAACCCCGCAGCACCAAGCTGCTCGAGCAGCCGCTGCTCGACAGACAGCTCGAGACCACAGGGCGCGCCTTCGCCAACCGGCAGGCGTACTACCCAATCACCCTCGTCGCTCGAAAACCGGTAACTGCGTTCGTACAGTCCGCCGCCGAGCGTTGTTATCTTCAGTTCGCCAGCAGAGACGCCCAAGGTTCTACACAGGCTTTCCAAAGCCGCCTGACTGAGACTGGCCGACGGAGTCATTTAGGCCGTGGCGAGCGTTTCAGTTCGCCACTCACACCACCAGCAGCGGAATCCGATCAGTATCATGACGAGATACAAAACGAACAGGCCAGCGGTGAGATAAAGTTCTCGTGAAACGTATAGATAGACCGACAGGCCATCGATCACGAACCAATACGCCCAGTTTTCCAACACTTTTCGAGTGACCATGTACGTTGTAATAACAGCCGCCACGGTCGTAAACGAATCCAGGTAAGGGAAAGCGGCGTCGGTCGCACTTAAGACCCAGCCGAAGCCTAAGGTCAAGCCCAGAATGCCACCGATTACGATGGCATGGATGTGAAGCCTCCAGGTGACGATGCGCAGACCCTGATGCTCGATACCTCCGTACTTCCATTGGTACCAGCCGTAGACGGCCATTGCTGCATAAAAAATCTGCAGGGCGGATTCCATGTA
>Ga0209980_10000156_pt1 | contig 34292 bp, 46 predicted proteins | sample CR02metaG_FD_183611 | JGI IMG/M metagenome (GOLD analysis project Ga0209980, IMG submission 183611) | Deep subsurface microbial communities from Mariana Trench to uncover new lineages of life (NeLLi) - CR02 metaG (SPAdes) (version 2) | ecosystem: Environmental > Aquatic > Marine > Ocean trench...
TAAAAAGTCGCTTTTCAAATAGCCTTGCTCTTACGATACTTGTACCAAGATGCCACGCTACGACCAAACCCAAAGAAATCGGCCCATGGCCGGGATCGCCACTCTTGTCTTCGGTTTGTTCATGTTCTCGTTCCAGGATGTGATCATCAAGGCGTTCAGTGATCAGTACTCGGTACTGCAAATCGTTTTTATACGATGTTCGGTGGCGCTGGTACCAATTGTTATTGCCATTCTCTGGATATCGGGTTGGCGCGGGTTCGTCGCCTACGAGCCACGATTATTATTACTAAGAGGGTTGTTCGGATTCTTATCCTACCTGGGTTACTACTTGGCGATTGCCGCACTGCCATTAGCGGAGGTAGTGACCATTGTATTCTCGGCGCCGATCTTCATCACCGTGTTGTCGGTTGTACTGCTCAAGGAAAAGGTGGGAGCTAGAAGATGGTCGGCAATCTTGGTGGGCTTCTTGGGCGTGGTAGTCGTCGTTGGTCCCAGTGGCCAGATCGCCGATCTCGCGGTAATTCTCGCACTGCTCACAGCGCTTACTTACGCGCTGATGAGCATTGTAACCCGTTACGTCGGCGCATCTGATGCGCCATGGACGATGTCGTTGTACTCTGTGGTTGTATTCATTCTTGGTAGCGTTGTTGCCAGTCTATTGGTCGCAGTTTTCGAACCCGCCTTCAACACTGAAGATCCGTCTCTGCAATTCCTGCTTCGTCCGTGGGTGGTGCCTACCACAACCGACTTGCTACTGATGATATTTATCGGCCTGAACTGGTCGGTCGGCAGCTATTGCCTCGCCAAGGCCTACTCGGTGGCGCCGGTGAGTGTGGTCGCCCCCTTCGAATACACCTACATCATTTGGGCTGTACTGTTCGGGTACTTGATCTGGTCGGAAGTGCCAGCGGTCACGACCTTTGTTGGTTTGGGACTTCTAATTGGTAGCAGCCTATATATCCTGCGAAGAGAGCTTCGCACGCGGGATCAGAACACGGAAAGCGAGCTCGCACCGCGGCCGGCCGCTTCTACGCGCCAAGCCGATGATCCGCCGGTGAAGGCGGCCGGCGGCTAGCTTCCTATATTAGGGGTCTGGCCCGGATATCGATGTCTGCTCCGTGGGAACTACCAGTTGGGCGGTACCGACCTTTTTTAGAACTCCACCGATCCGTCTGATCGGCTCTGAGTCATAGAAACGCACAAATTCTGATTCCATGCCTTGGGGTGTGAGCCAGCGTTTATAGATCCGCAGATCCTGTCCGCCACTTTCCGTAACTCGGATTACGTAGACAGTAAGCGTATCGCCGGCGATTCTGGCCCATATGAAAGGATCGCCTTTGAGCAGGTTCATTGGCCCGGCGTGGCCGAACAGATCCCGGCGCATCGCTGACTTATAAATGTTCTTGCGATTTGTAGGTATGAAGGTAATAGATAACCCTTTTTGTTTGCTACGACCGTCGGTCTTCGATATTTCCGCTTCCCACTCAACGACGAACCCTTTCTTGGCGGGTTTGATTGCTACACTCATCGTGCGTTTCGACACTTCGCCCTCGGGGATCGACGTAGATTCGCCCCGATAGCTACCGAAAAAGCGCTCAAATGGTGCGCCCGCATGTGCGACAGGATGAATCAGTGCGAGCACTAACCCGAAAATTATGAGCCGAATTGCAGGTCGTAAGGAAATTGGATGCATTTTCATTTGTTCAATTGGCCTGGTTTTCGCGCGCACACTTTCTTTAGACCGCATAACATTCCCGTTGCCTTCACGCCCGGTGTTGGCCCTATCGATAAAGAAGGCCCGTAGGTAGTTTGAGGGAACTGGTTCATGAAAGTTTCGCCAACAAACACGACAATGTTGCTAATTCCTGCTTGGAGAAATGGTCGGCAAAATTTTCCTTAAGTGCCTTGGCGTAGGGTAACCACATTTTTTTCAACATTCTTTTTCCATTCGCGGTAATTACCACGTAGGCACCACGTTGGTCCTCTGGACAGGCGTCACGCCGAACCAAATCATCCTTTTCTAACCGATCGACCAGGCGCGACAGGTTGAACTTGCTGAGCAACATTCTCTCACCGATCTCGAATTGCCGCATCCGCCTATCCGGCCGCTGATAAAGCTCGAATAACACGTCATACCACGTGAGTGGCGGTAGTCCCTTGTTTTTCAGCTCGCCCTCGATTTTCTCCAATAAGACCTTCTGCGCCCTTAATAACCGCACCCACGTCGTGATTGCGGCTTGGTCTATCTCTCGGCTCATCCTCGCAACATATCAAATACTAGTTGTAGTTGCAACTACTATATGCGCTAATGAGTATATGGTTGCATCTGCAACTTCTTTTAATCCATACATTCAAAGGAGATTTGACCTGGTCAAAACCATTACACGTGATGGTATTAAGCGCACCTCGACAACAGCGATCCTATCATCTTGGTTGAGGCGTTGCCGCGGAAGTACTACCGCCATACGCATTTGCCGGGAGCCAGGCATTTACCTCACGAACAAATCTATGAGCTGGCACCCAAGGTATTGCCAAACAAGGATGACTTTATCGTCGTCTATTGCGCTAGCACGCCGTGCAAAAATTCGACGGAAGCGTCTCATACTCTTGTGAAACTCGGCTGTAGCAACGTTGCTGAATATATCGAGGGCAAACAGGATTGGATTGACGCCGGACTGCCGACGGAGTCCGGACTTTGGGCTTGAAGTGCCACGGGTGTGCCCCTGTGGCGAGGTACATCCTATGCTCACTCGTTAGAGTCGTGGATATCTCAGACCCCAGTTCTTCGAACTATACTGATATGAACACTAATTTCATCGGGAGAATTAGACCATGTATGGCGTAGTTCGAATATGGTTGTGTGCGTCCGTCTTTCTACTTAACGCGTGTACGAGTGGAAATGAAGCACCGGAAGAACATGTATGGCAAGACCAAACCGAGGTCTTAGATCAGGTCAGGCAGGTCGAGCAAATGTTACAAGATGCTGATGCCAAAAAACGGCTGGAATTAGAGCACCAAACCGACTAGCCAGCCTCGCTGGGTCCGTCGAAATAGATCTTCCGATCCTCGGCGGTCAGAAGACCCCCACCCCGCAAGTTGTGCTTTGAGATGCTCGACGAGTTACCTCTATCCGCCGAGCATCTCAATTGCTGCCCTACTTCTTCCTCTTTGCTGCCTTCTTGCGGGCCCGTGCCGATTTCGCTTTCATGGCCTTAATCTCCCTGGCCGTCTTTGCCTTAAGCCGTCTGGCTTCTTTCGTCGCTCTGAGCTTGATTCTCTTAGCTTCTTGGTTTGCTCTCGCTAAGATTTTCTTGGCCTGTGTGGTTCAGCTCTCTTCTGCGCCAGTGATTTTGCAGCTTTTCTTCGCTTCTTTGCCATTACGTACTCCTTCGCATTGCGGTTAGAGGCTAAACAACAAAAAAGGGGCTGAGCCCCTAGGTACTACTACCAACAAAAAAGACAGCCATAGACCGTCTTATCGCTGACTCTATACAGATACGAACATTTGTTGAGAAACGCTCCTCTGCAGTTTCTTGCTGGTTTTCATCTGCCTCAGCTAGTTTCCCGCATGATTAACATAAATTTTACTAACAATTCTGCAAATAGTAAATTATCTCTATAATTTTTCATCCAAAAATCAATTCGCTGATCAATCCCGACAGGATCAATCAAATAAACTACCAAACTATAGAAAGTCCATCATAAATTCCCTTTCCAAAAAATTACCTTAGCCTCACGTCACGTTAGCCTACGCGCTACGAAAACGTGCTAGGCGCGCGAATAGGATTGCTGCGAACGGCAGCGCGAGACCGATTAAGACCTGCAAGATGAGAAGATCACCGAGCTGACTGTAGTCTGCCGCCACTTGCACCGCATCGGCAGCGCGATCACGGATCTCACGCGTGATAATAAAAATCCGATTCAAGTACTTGGTACCGAGCTGACTTAAAGAAAGTGCCAAATTCGTGAATGAGGCCATAACCGCGAAATAGGTGGCCCTCAAATTTGCAGGTGCCGAGTTCGCGATCCAAGCAAGCATTGGAATCATGGCAATCTGTCCAAGCGGTGACTCCAAGGCAGTATCGATTAGAGCGATGAATCGCGCGTCCACCACGCCACCAGTCCTTGCTGCGGTCCACTCGTGCAGCCCGTAGTACATACCGACAATCGGCAACGCGAGCACAAAGGCGGCAATAGTGAGAGCGCCCACCACGTAGGCGATGGAACGCTCGGCCATGAAGCGGCGGAAGATAAACATGCCAGCAAGTGTAAGTACGCTTCCGATGAGCGAAAGCACTGACAGGAACTGCTGATCGAACCTGAGCTTGTCGATCATCCACCACGTAGCGCCGGGACCGGGCGTGGGGATGGCACGAAAGACAAAGATTACGATCGCGGTACCGACGAGCGTCGCGCGCGCGTCGGGCTCAAGCTCGCGCGTGAGCCGTCAATCAGGAACACGACGATCGCCATCGAACCAGCGAAGACGATCTCCTCGTTGTAGGGTAAAGGGTTGAGGCCGACGGTAAGCGTGAAGACTACGAACAACAAACTCCCGCCTAGAATCCACCAGTTAGGGGCTGGCCGTTCCTCCGGCTCAGCAACCATTCTCTGCACTTCTTCGCGACCATACCCTTGCCGCAGCAGTCGCCGGTTGTCGCGTGCCTTCATCGCCCCAGCGAACACCACGCCGAACACCGAGATCGCAGGAATCGCCAGCGCAATCAGGTACACGTTGCGATGGATCCGCGCGATCTCGTCCGGCGGTAGCCCCCGCACATCGCTGAAGACGTAGATGTTGATAAGCGCCACTCGCACACCGCCGCCCGGTTTCGGGATCGCTACCCGTTTCACCGGCTTCGGTCTGTAGGTGCCTGTTACGAGCTGTTCCTTGATCGCCGGCCAATTCGCTTGTAAGTAAGCTTTCAACGCTGACACTGTCATCTTATCGATGCCGGGGCCGCCTTTATTCCTCACCACTCGCGCATAGGCCTTTTGCATGTTCTCGCGTGCGACCACACGCTCCATTAACTGCTCTCCCTCAGGGACAGCGGTGCGTTTAACGTTTGATCGTCTTGGTGTACTCATCACCAACCTACCGTGTTCCGCACGGCTCGCTACGTGTGAGCTCGACACATGGCAGTATCAACTTCTACCCCTCGGAACGATTCACCGTTAACGTCGCTATTTCTTCACTTCAAGTTCGGCCCTTCGGTTGTGGTCGGCAACCTTAATATGGCCTCGGCTGACTTCTGCGTACCCATCGCAACACCTGTCGATGCCACTAGCCCAAGGCAGATACACAGATCTCCCAGGGTAATGCGCGCGACCTTCACACTTATACCCGCCGCATCTACGTTTAACCGTTCCGTGTAGGTATAGGGCTTTAGCGTTATTTGCCTTCTCACCCCGATTAAACGCCTCGTAGGCGATTCCTGTTCGTCGGGTCAGTGCTTTGCTCACGGCTTCCTTCAGACATCACCTCACGATGACCGCCCTTGCGGTTCAGCTAGGGGTTCCCCTTACCGGCCCCCCCGTGGACTTACACCACCTAGTCCCTTATCTAACCTCCTTGGTTAGATCAAGTAGCGCCATTCACGGCGCTGCGCGCCATGCCTGGCGCACAAATAGAAAAAGCCCCCTTTGGGGGCTTTCTCAACGTCCATGTGAAATGCGTTCCTTATCTGACCGTAATATTCTGCAATGAATCTCCCAACTGCTTTCCCCTAGCACTTTTACTTTCAAGCTTAAACCGCAATCGCAAGTCGTTAACCGAATCTGCATTCCGCAGTGCTTCGTCGTACGAAATGCTGCCTTTTTCATGCAGATTGAACAGTGACTGGTCGAATGTCTGCATACCCGACTCGGTGGACTTGGCCATCAGCTCTTTGATGCCACTAATCTCACCCTCCAGAATGAGATCAGCGATCAGTGGCGAGTTGATCATTATTTCAACCGCTGGTATCCGTCCCTTACCCTCCTTAAGCGGGATTAGGCGTTGCGAAATCACGGCCTTTAGGTTTAACGACAAGTCCATCAGCAGCTGATCGCGCCGATCGGCTGGAAAGAAGTTAATGATGCGATCGAGCGCCTGGTTGGCGTTGTTCGCATGCAGTGTCGACAAGCACAAGTGACCGGTTTCAGAGAATGCAATACCATAATCCATGGTCTCGCGCGATCGGATCTCGCCGATCAGTATGACATCGGGGGATTGGCGCAGCATATTCTTTAGCGCCGTCTCAAACGATTCTGTATCGACACCAACTTCGCGTTGCGTAATGATGCAGTTTTTGTGCTCGTGTACGAATTCGATCGGATCTTCAATCGACACGATATGACCGTAACTGTATTCGTTGCGATAACCGATCATTGCCGCCAACGAGGTCGATTTACCTGAGCTGGTGGCGCCGACGAAGATCACCAGTCCACGCTTGGTGAGCGCGATCTCCTGCAATATCTTAGGTAGATGGAGCTCATCGAATTGGGGAATACGGGTTTCGATGGTGCGTAACACCATACCCACGCGTTGCTGTTGCATGAAGACGTTTACGCGAAAGCGGCCAATACCCTGGGGGGCAATAGCGAAGTTACACTCGTTGGTAGCTTCGAACTGGCGCCGCTGCTCTTCGTTCATGATGCCATAGGCGAACGCGCGTGATTGGTCTGGCAGTAGTGGGTGCTTGGTGACCGGCATGACTTTACCGTCGACCTTGATACTAGGCGCGACGCCGGCTGTAATAAAGAGGTCGGACGCCGCTTTGTGCTTCATCAATTTCAGCAGATCGCTAAAGACCATTTTAGCGCTTCGCCCCGAAGGCCGCCGGACTACTGCCACCCGCCGCCGCAGCGCCGGCTGGACCGGCAGCAGCAGCTGCCATGGCGCTACTAGTGAACTGGTCCTTATTTGCCGCCCTGGTGCGTGCCTCGTCCATAGATACCTGGCGATTGCGGACAAGCTCTTGCAAGCATTGGTCAAGGGTCTGCATGCCTTCGGCCCGACTCGTTTGAATCACCGAATACATCTGCGCGACCTTGTTCTCACGGATCAGGTTGCGGATCGCGGGCACGCCGATCATGATCTCATGCGCGGCTACACGACCACCGCCTATCTTCTTCAACAGTGTCTGCGATATCACCGCTCGCAGTGACTCCGATAACATGGCGCGGACCATGTCCTTCTCAGCCGCCGGGAACACATCGACCACACGATCAATGGTCTTGGCGGCGGAGCTCGTGTGCAGCGTGCCAAACACCAAGTGGCCGGTTTCCGCCGCGGTGAGGGCAAGACGGATAGTCTCGAGGTCGCGCATCTCGCCCACCAGGATAACATCTGGGTCTTCGCGTAGGGCCGAGCGCAGCGCTTCGTTAAATCCGTGGGTATCGCGGCCAACTTCACGTTGGTTAATCAGGCAATTCTTACTGATGTGCACAAACTCGATCGGATCCTCGATCGTCAGAATGTGCTCGTGTCTATCCTCGTTGACGTAATCAACCATCGCTGCCAGTGTCGTCGATTTGCCCGAGCCAGTAGGCCCGGTTACCAACACGATGCCGCGTGGCTCATTAGAGATATCTTTTAATATAGCCGGGGCGTTGAGTTGCTCCAGCGTCAATATCTTGGTCGGGATGGTTCGGAATACTGCACCAGGGCCACGCAGCTGATTGAACACATTGACACGAAAGCGGGCGATCTTAGGCAGCTCGAAGGAGAAATCGGTTTCGTAAAACTCCTCGAAATCCTTCTGCTGCTTGTCGTTCATGATATCGTAGATCATGTTGTGGACGGTGCGATCATCGAGCGGATCAACATTGATACGTTTGATTTCACCATCCACACGAATTAGGGGTGGCAACCCTGCCGACAAATGCAGGTCGGAAGCATTGTGTTTATGCGCGAACGCTAGTAGTTCAGCGATATCCATCAAGATCTCCTGAAATGCGATTCTCAGGCCGCGGGGCGACGTTTCGTGCCTGAAACTTAGGGCCTTGAACGTCTGACGTAACTTTTAGTATAACCCCCGGCGAAAGACAAACAAGTGGATCGGGGCGTTTCTGCGCCCCAGAAATGGCCCGATCGAGATCACTGAACCCTTTTAGCCGAGCCAGTAGCACTTTAAACTGGTGCCTGCGGCCGGCTAGGCCGAGGTGAGGCAAGCATGGATCAAGCGATGATCGGGTTTATCGGTGCCGGCAACATGGGCCGCAGCCTGGCTGGCGGCCTACTCAAAAGCGGCTGGGACCGGCAAAGACTCGTGCTCGCCGATGCGGTGCCCGAGACACGCCAAGTGGTGGGAAATCTGCTCGGACTGACGGTGTACGCCGACAATAACGAAGTCGCCGATCGCGCCGATGTGCTCGTACTAGCCACCAAACCGCAGCAAATGCGGGCGGTGTGTAAGGGCGTGGCGCCGGCGGTTCAGAGCCGAAAACCACTCATTGTGTCGATCGCCGCCGGTGTGCGTATCAAGAATATTGAAGATTGGTTGGGCGGTAATCTGCCAATCGTGCGGGTGATGCCCAACACCCCGGCCCTGGTCAATTCGGGTGCGTCGGCGTTGTTTGCCAACCCGCGGGCCTCTGACAGGCAGCGTGAACTGGCCGAATCGATCCTGCGTACCGTGGGCGTAGCTATCTGGCTTTCTAGCGAGGACCAATTGGATGCAGTCACCGGTGTATCGGGTAGCGGCCCGGCCTACTTTTTCCTGGCGATGGAGGCCTTAGAGCAGGCGGCGGTGGAGCAAGGGCTGGATGCGGCTATCGCGAGACTGCTGGCGGTAGAGACCGCGTTTGGTGCTGCCAAGATGGCGCTTGAGAGCGGCACAGATCCGGCCGAGCTGCGGCGCAATGTCACCTCGCCAGGTGGTACTACCGAACGCGCCATTGCCAAATTGCAAGACGGTGGATTCGAGCGCCTGTTCAAGCAAGCGGTAGCGGCGGCGACTGCGCGTTCACGCGAACTTGCCGACATGCTGGGAGGAGAATAGCCGTGGGCACAAACCCGATTAGTCAGGGCCTGGTGTTTCTGGTCGATATTCTACTGGGGCTCTATATCCTGGCTGTTCTATTACGGTTCTTGTTTCAGGTGGTACGGGCTGACTTCTACAACTCGTTCTCGCAGGCGTTAGTAACCATTACCAACCCAACGTTAGCGCCGCTACGACGCGTGATCCCGGGATTTTACGGAATTGATGTGGCCGCCATTGTATTGTTGCTAATTCTACAGTGCCTAAAGAATTTCATAATCTGGCTCATTCAAGGCGTCCAACCGAAGGTTATGGGACTAGTGGTGGTATCGGCGGCCGATTTGCTTCAACTCACGCTTTGGGTGTTTATTATGGCTATATTTATCCGCGTGATATTGAGTTGGGTGTCTCCGTCCGCAGCGCGTCAACACCCCGCGGTCGGTCTACTGAATAATCTGACCGACCCCCTGATGCGACCGGCTCGACAGATGATCCCACCCATGGGTGGGATCGACCTCTCTCCCATTGTCGTCTTTATATTATTGTATCTAACGATAATATTGCTCGTTAAGCCGCTGTTGCGGTTTGGCTACGGGCTACTATAGGTCATTCGTCATTACATGCCGTGGTGTCGGTGGCAAGATCAGGATTTAATCCTACAAGCACAGATCCAACCGCGCGCGAGTCGCGACGAATTTGCTGACATTGTGGGTGATCGTCTAAAGATCCGAATCACCGCGTCGCCAGTACATGGCCGGGCCAATGCCCACCTGATTGCCTTCTTGGCAAAACAGTTCGGCGTTGCCAAGAGCGCAGTAACATTGTTACAGGGCGAGAGAGGAAAAACCAAAGTGATTCGCGTACGGTCACCCAAAAAAATACCGTCGGCCCTCACTATTACTTAATCTGACTAATCAAACTGATTGCGTTTATCGAGCTTGCGCTTCCTTCATGTCATCGACATTCACTCGCCGCATCAAATAGAACACGAGGAATATCGCCGGAATGCCGATCGCAGACGCATAAATGAAGAAGGACACATAACCGAATCCATCGACGATCACCCCAGAGAACCCACTAATAAATTTACCCGGCAACGTCATGAATGAGCTAAATAATGCATATTGGGTAGCGGTGTACGCTCGGTTGGTCAAACTCGAAAGATAAGCGATGAATACCGCGTTGGCGAGACCACCACTGACATTGTCCGCGCTGATCACCATCGTAAGCAACATGACATCGCGACCGACGGTGGCCATTAGGGCGAACAAAAGATTGGTCACCGCGACCATGATCGCCCCAAGGAGTAACGGTCGCATTATGCCGTAGCGCACCACCAGCACACCGCCTAACACTGAGCCCGCGATGGTCATGAAAAAACCAAAGATCTTGATAACACTTCCGATCTCGGACAAGCTGAAACCGATGTCGAGATAAAATGGATTGGCCATAATCCCCATCGTGATATCGCTCAAGCGAAACACACCGATAAAGATCAGAATGACGATGGCCAGAGCTCCGTTGCGCGAGAAAAAATCTGCAAACGGACAGACGACGGCACCAATCAACCATGCTATAGCTCGACGCAGGCGACTCGGAAGATGGGCCGAACGCTGTATGAAGGCGATCACACGATCCTCCACCATCACGTGGTCTTGGTCGTGACTGTGATCGGGTTCATGGATAATCAACACGGTGATGATGCCGATCAACATCAGTACTGCCATGCTGAGATAAGCGGTGGACCATGAAACATAGTCGGCAATGTAGAACGCACCCGCCCCGGCAACCAACAGCGCCAAGCGATAGCCGAGGATATAAGTGGCGGCCATGGCTGCTTGCCGCTCCTTACTAACGGCCTCGATGCGATAGGCGTCGATGGTGATGTCTTGGGTCGCGGAGGAAAAGGCGACCAGCAGCGCCAATGCGGCGACTTGCGCCAGGTCCTCGGCCGGATCGATTGCCGACATGCCGAGCAGCCCCATCGCGATCCCCAGCTGTGCGAGCAGCATCCAGCTTCTGCGTTTGCCCAGCACTCGAGTCAGCACCGGCAGCGGCGCCCGGTCCACGATCGGTGCCCACAGCACTTTGATCGAGTAAGTAATCCCTACCCAGGCAAAAAAACCGATGGCGGTGCGGCTCACCTCCTCAGTACGTAGCCAGGCGCCGAGGGTGGAGAACACCAACAGAAAGGGCAGACCCGCCGAGAACCCGAGAAACAACATCGCGATCACCCGGGGGTGGTTGTAAACGGCTAGCGCATCGCGCCAGCTTACGTTTGCTCTCCACGCCATTTGTGTAACTTTTATAGTGCGTAATCGTAGTCGATGATCAGCGGGGCGTGGTCGGAGAAGCGCTTTCGTTTATAAATAGATTGAGCACGTGCGGTTTGGGCAATTCCTGGACTCGCCACTTGGTAATCGATACGCCAACCAATGTTCTTAGCCCATGCCTGTCCGCGGTTCGACCACCATGTATATTGATCGGGTTCCTGGTTCAAGGTTCGGAATACATCAACAAAACCCAGTTCACCGAACAGCGCATCCATCCAAGCGCGTTCTTCTGGCAAAAACCCCGAGTTCTTTCTGTTGCCGCGCCAATTCTTGAGATCAATTTCCTTGTGGGCAATGTTCCAGTCGCCGCACAGTATGTAATCGCGCCCATCGGCCTGCAGCGCCTTTAGAAACGGTGTGAGACGATCCATGCAACGGTACTTCACAGCCTGGCGTTCGTCACCACTTGTGCCCGACGGCAGATAAATAGAGGCCACGGTGAGATCACCGAAATCCGCCTGTATGTAACGTCCTTCCACATCTATGTCGGGCCAGCCTGTCCCCATACGCACGCGGTCAGGCTGTCGTCGGCAGTACAACCCAACCCCGCTATAGCCCTTCTTGTCGGCCTCATGGAAATAGCCATGAAAGCCTTTGGGTGCGAGTATTTGCGGGGTGAATTGTTCTACTTGGCCTTTGAGCTCCTGCAGACAGACGATGTCCGCATCCTGTCGGGCAAGCCACGGATAAAAACCCTTTTTGGCAACCGAACGAATACCGTTGAGGTTTATTGTAATAATGCGCATGCTGCTACGTTCCAATATGATGAAGTAGCGGAGCGATCGAAAGGATATTGCCGTCGTCCGTTATGGCCACTAATACAAACTTTTCGAACAAGACAAACGTTGTGCTGGCGCTACTCTTGCCGGTGTATATTCTATTTCATACCCTCGTGTGACCTAAATCTGTCGCGCTAAATGCGACGACGGATGAAGGATTCATATCGATACTCACGCTCGGTTTCATAGCAAGCATGCCGGCCATGATAATATATGTGCTGGCCGCGGGCGATAGAACACACAAGAAAGTGGTTACTATCGGGCTAGCATATGTCGTGCTTATCTATTTTCTCCGCGAAGCTGATTTTCACAGATTGTTTACGCCAGAACACATAACTCGTGGAGTGTTTTATGCCAGCAAAGACGTGCCATTACTACACAAGTTATCGCTGCGACGTTACTCATCCTGTTCCTCATTTCCTTTCTATATATTGCGGTCAAGTACTTCTCGTTAACCCTGAGACGGGCACTTAAATTGCAAGCGTGGGCGGTCTCGCTAACGCTTTCGGTAACAACGCTGTTTGCGTCACAGTTGTGCGACCGATTGAGCATAAAGATTCCGGGACACGAACGGGTGCTTGAGGAATCTCTCGAGCTTTGTGCAGCTATCTACGCGTTCGTGGCCGCGCTTACATGGCAGCGACTGTGGAAGAACAATATCGTACAGCGGTCGGACTAGAGTCGCATTAGTATATTGAATCTTGTATCTTGGCAACAATGAAGGACTATCAGCGCGAATTCCTCGATTACGCAGTTGCGGTTGAGGCCATTCGTTTCGGCGAGTTCGTGCTCAAATCGGGCCGCGTAAGCCCATATTTTTTCAATGCTGGCGCGTTTAACTCCGGATCCGACCTGGCGCGACTCGGCCAGTTTTATGCGCGCGCTGCGGTCGACACAGGACTCGCCTTTGACATGGTGTTCGGTCCGGCCTACAAGGGCATCCCGCTAGCGGTGGCCACCGCCATTGCGCTCGCCAAGGATCACGATCTCGATGTTGGCTGCGCATTCAATCGAAAAGAAGCCAAAGATCACGCCGAGGGCGGTGTCGTGGTCGGGTCACCAGTGTGCGGGCGCGTACTCATCATCGACGATGTGATTACTACGGGTCTGTCGGTGGCTCAGTCGATTGAGATCATCGAACAGGCCCAGGCGCAACCGGCGGGCATATTGATTGCTTTAGATAGGCAGGAGCGCGGCACGGATGGGGCTTCGGCGGTACAGTCGGTTGAGTCGAATTACGGGATAACGGTAACCAGCATTGTGGACCTAGACGCGCTGCTGGAGTACCTTGGACAAGGACACGCGGATCCGAGCCACCGGGCGGCGATTGTCAGCTACCGACGGAGCTACGGCGTCTGACCCTGCGGGCCGGTTGGAACCGCGAGCAGGCCCGGCCGGCGGGCACCGGTTGACTAGGCGGCCGAAGTGCCTATCTTTAAAAAAGGGTGCTGCCACACAACGTGCGATCCTATTTGTGAGTCAGACTATGAAGAAAATACCGATTTTACTTGCAGTTATAGCTGCTCTAGGACTCGCCGTCCCAACGTTCACGGTGGAAGCGATAAACATCAAGAAATGCCAAGACGCACAAGGAAAGTGGCACTACGGCGACCAGGCGGCCGACGAATGCGAGCGGTCCAACATCATCGAGCTCTCTGGTCAAGGGATAACAACCAAGGTGATACGCGCCCCCGCCACGGAAGAGGAACTAGCGGCCCGTGAACGCGACAAAGCCGAGATGGAAGAGGCGGAAAAACGTGCGGCTAAGCAGGCCAAGATCGATCGTCAGTTACTAGCCACCTACGGCCACGAAGATGACATCATCTATATCCGTGATCGTAAGCTGGTGCAGATCGAATCCACCATCGTGGCCGCAACCGCCACCCTAAAGCCACTGCGCGCGGCCCTGGTCAGAATGGAACAGGAGGCGGCCACTGCCAAAGAGGGCGGTCAAGCAGCCAAGGACCTACAAACCCAGATCATTAAGACTAAGCAACAGATTGCCCGTCACGAGGCGGCAATGGCCGCCAAGCGTAAAGAACAAGAGGCGATTCGGGCTCGGGCCGGCACCGACCTCAAGCGTTACCTCGAGCTCAAACGCAAATCGTCCACCGGCGTTAGCGGCGGCTAGACGGTCTGCGGGTCGATAGCCCGTTTGAAAAGACCAGTCGAGCACCCCACAACAGCGCCATGGCGTCGCTGGCGGGCCTAAGCCCGTACCAAATAGCCGGGGATTGTACGGTTCCACAAAAATAAATAAATCTCATATCGCGCCCCACTAATACTAATTAGTTTTATGGCTCACGAGACGATAGAGTGTCGCGCTTAGGCCTTACTATAATGCTCGCTCTTCCACCCCGGATCAGCCGACCGCAGAACGAACGCCTATGTCGACACTAGTGAGTCCGCACGGCGCCAACCAACTGCAGCCACGCCTGCTAAGCGGCGCGACTCATGAATCGGAGCGGCAACGCGCCCAGTCCCTGCCCCGTGTGCGCCTAAGTTCCCGAGAGGTCGGCGACCTCATCATGCTAGGCATCGGCGGTTTCACCCCCCTCCAGGGCTTCATGAATCGGGCCGACTGGGAGCGCGTTTGTGACGACATGGCGATGGCCAACGGCCTGTTCTGGCCGATCCCGATAACCCTATCGACAGATGAAACTACCGCCGGCGGCATTACCGAGGGAAGAGATGTCGCACTGGTTGATGCCGATAGTGGTGAAATGATGGCGACCATGCGGGTCGACGAAAAATACACGATCGACAAGGCCCACGAGTGTACCAGCGTCTATAAAACCACCCATACCGAACACCCTGGCGTACAGATGGTAATGGCCCAAGGGCCGATCAACCTGGCCGGACCGGTAAAGGTATTGTCGCAAGGCGAGTTTCCCCACAAGTATCCCAAGCTGTTTCTGACACCAGCGCAAACGCGTGAATGGTTCGAGACTAGGGGTTGGCAAACTGTGGCCGCGTTCCAGACCCGCAATCCCATGCATCGATCACACGAATATCTTGCCAAAGTTGCGATCGAGACCTGTGATGGTGTTCTTATTCATTCACTGTTGGGAAAACTCAAACCCGGTGACATCCCGGCCGAGGTACGGGCGCAGGCGATTGATACACTGATCGAGCACTACTTCCTGCGCGACACGGTAGTACAAGCCGGTTATCCACTGGACATGCGCTACGCCGGACCACGTGAGGCACTGCTACATGCATTGTTTCGGCAGAATTATGGTTGCTCTCATTTAATCGTTGGTCGCGATCACGCCGGCGTCGGCGATTACTACGGTCCTTTCGATGCGCATCACATCTTCGACGAGATCCCGGATGATGCACTCGAGATTAAGCCGCTGAAGATTGACTGGACATTTTGGTGCGACAAGTGCGACGGCATGGCATCCATGCGCACGTGCCCACATTCGGCCAAAGACAGGCTATTACTGTCGGGCACAAAATTGCGAAAGGCGTTATCAGAGGGGGCACAAGTACCGACGCATTTTAGTCGTCCGGAGGTGTTGGTGATTCTGCGCGAATACTACGCAGGCTTGACAGATGAAGAGAGAGCGGAGGTGAAACTGGCCGGCCACTCCGCGAAGTGAACAAATCCGATAACTCGAACAAATTGTGAAAACTATGGGAGGCACGTAATGCCCACTTACGTTCGTCCCGACAAATGCGATGGCTGTAAAGGCCAAGACAAGACCGCGTGTATGTACATTTGTCCGCACGATCTGATGAAGCTGGGCAAGGACGGGTCCGAAACGGGTCATGCGATGAAGGCGTAAACCAGGAACCCGAGCAGTGCTGGGAGTGCTACTCCTGCGTCAAGGTCTGCCCGCAGAACGCGATTGAGGTCCGCCACTACGCCGACATCGTGCCGCTGGGCGGGATGGTGCAGCCGCTGCGCGGTACCGAGTCCATCATGTGGACCATCCGCTTCCGCAACGGCAACATGAAGCGGTTAAAATTCCCGATCCGCACCACACCCGAGGGTTCGATCGAGCCCTATGCGGGCAAGCCCGATGTGAACATGGACGAGATCGACAAGTGTTCACCCACGGCATGCATTCGTGCGACACGAGTCAGTTCGTCAATAGCTGAAACAATCTGTGGGGCCGCCGCTGCGATGTGGGCGGCAGTCCCATGCAGAGTGCTGGGTAGAGGAAAAGAAAATGGCTGAAGTAGACGGTTTTGAAAATCCTGAAATCTATAGAGGAAGAGGTCGATATCCTCATAATCGGCGGCTGCTGCGGTGCCGCCTTCGTTTCGGTTACAAAAGATCATGGATGAGTACGTAGGAGGGGTGTCCACCATGTACCAGACCAACGGCAAAATGCTCGAGGTCGCCGAGCGTAAACTTGAAATGCTCAAGGAAGACTCCCTGAAAATGCGCGCCAACGAGGTGCACCAGCTGTTACGGGCGTGGGAAAACTACCACCGGCTCATCGACGCCGAGTGCCACATGCGACACCTCCAATTCCGCGAGGAAACGCGGTATCCGGGCTACTACTACGGTACCGATTTCCCGGAAATCGACGATGACAACTGGAAAGCGTTCGTGAACTCGACATACGATCGCGACACCGGTGAGTGGAGCTTTAGGAAGGTCCCTTACAAACAATTGATCAAGGACTAGCCGTACATAAACACAGTTTTCCTAGGGCTATTGCCGACTCAATAGACAAATGTATTATAAGTTATTGAGAATTATACATATTTATGATATGCCGCGAACCACAGGTAGGCCCCCGGGGGCCATCAAAGAGATGGACTTTTTCAGCGTCCTGCTGGATGATCGACATTAAGGGTTTGTGGAGGAGAAACGCTCGTGCGGGCCGACCCTAGGTAAGCCTAGTAGTCGTAGCCTCGACTTTTTCTACCTCTGCAGCTATGACGTAGATGGGCTGCGGGAATTTTTGAAAAGCCCCGGTTCTAGCGAGACCTATGACATTGATGAGCCGCTCATGCGGCAACTGCTTGACGATGAGGTCACACTCATGAAATTCGGCTTGCGTATCTAAGCAAGTACTATTCGGCGAAGCCAGCATACCGCTCAAACCCGATGGACTGGCAAAAGCGCATCGCGGCTCGTCACCGGGCCGCACAGCCTGGGACCATCGCAGAGCAACCGATTTCGTAATAATAACGATATAGTGGTTAGAGGCTTTATCATCCCCCGCTCGCGGGGGTTTTTTTTACCCGCAGTTGACATAGTGTACAGACTACACTATCCTACACCCACTTAGTGTATAAGTTACACTATCTGAATATGTCCTATTGCTACGATCATCCACGGCCAGCCGTCGCCACCGATATCGTCCTTTTCAGCATACGCGAAGGCCGGTTGATGCTGCTGCTCGTAAAACGGGCACACGAGCCGTTTGCCGGTGCGTGGGCGTTACCGGGTGGCTTCGTTGGCATCGACGAGAACCTGGAGACCAGTGCACTGCGTGAGCTCGAGGAAGAAACCGGAGTGACCGGTGTTTACCTGGAACAATTGCACACGTCCGGTGAGCCCGATCGTGATCCACGCGGCCGCGTGATCTCGGTGGCTTACTATGCGCTCACGCCCTCTGACCGCTTGCATATTCACGCCGCCAGCGATGCTAAGGCGGTTGCCTGGTTTGCCCTTGAAGACCTACCGCCGGTGGCATTCGACCATGAAAAGATCGTCAACATGGCGCATCGGCGATTGGTGGCGAAGTTGGACTACTCCACCATCGCCTTTCAATTCATGCCAGAGATGTTCACCTTGAGTGAGCTGCAGGCGGTCTATCAGATCATCCTGGGCGAAGAGTTAGACAAACGCAATTTTCGCAAGGGCGTGTTGGCGATGTCGTGTCTCGAGCACACCAGCGAGCGGCGCCGCAACGGCAATCACCGACCGGCACAGCTCTATCGGCTCAAGTCTCCGGGCAGAGTCGAATTTATCAAATAGCAAGGACAGGTGAGCGAGGTACTGATGGGCAAGATCTTATCCACTACCGTTGCTGAGAAGATGCAGGATCGTGTTGTCGTAGATGCGTCAACCGACGATGTGGCTGTGCCCCAATCCGATGAACTCTTATGCGAGATCAAGCGCATGCTGACCGAGCAGGATGCGGTGCTCGTTGCCCACTACTACACGGCACCGGAGCTGCAAGACCTGGCGGATGAAACTGGTGGTACTGTGTCCGACTCGCTGGAGATGGCCCGCTTTGGTCACGAGCACCCGGCCAAGACCGTGGTCGTTGCCGGCGTACGGTTCATGGGCGAAACCGCAAAGATCCTCAATCCCGAGAAACGCGTGCTCATGCCAGATCTAGAAGCGACCTGCTCACTCGATCTCGGTTGTCCGATCGACGAATTCAGCCAGTTTTGTGAGGCCCATCCGGATCGCACCGTGGTTGTCTACGCCAATACCAGCGCCGCCGTGAAGGCACGTGCCGATTGGGTGGTCACCTCATCGATCGGTGCCGATATCATCAGGCATCTCGCTGAACGCGGAGAGAAGATACTTTGGGCCCCGGACAAATATCTAGGCGACTATATCCAAAAAACGACGGGGGCCGACATGGTGTTGTGGAACGGCGCCTGTATCGTACATGAAGAATTCAAAGCTGAGGTATTGCAGGGTTTAAGGGCCAAACACCCGGAGGCAGCGGTGTTGGTGCATCCGGAATCGCCGGCCGGCGTCATTGAGCAAGCCGACGTCGTCGGCTCAACCACTGCGCTAATCAAGGCCGCCCAAACGCTCGACGCCGAGACATTTATCGTCGCGACCGATAAGGGCATCTTTCACAAGATGCAACAAGCGGCGCCAAGTAAAAAGTTTCTCGAGGCGCCCACGGCCGGGGTCGGTGCCACCTGCGAGAGTTGTGCGCATTGCCGCTGGATGGCGATGAACGATCTGCAGAAACTGTACAACACGCTCAAGCAGGGTGGTAATGAAATCTTCATCGACGAATCCATGCGGCAACGGGCCATGATACCGATAAAGCGCCTTTTGGACTTCGCGCGTGAGCGAGACTCCCAAGTGTTGGGTCAAGGCAACGCCTAGATATCCGCGCAAACCCCGACGACAAATAGAGCACGACTCGTTCGTGTGCCGCAATGCCAAGTAGGAACGCCGAAAACGGTCTGCGCCACTTCGCGGCCGACTATTTTGCCGCCCGCGATCGTTTCAGCCAGCTCGCCGCGCGACAAGCGGCATGGACACAACGCTGCCCAATCCAAACCCCATCGATCGGGGGTAAAGAACTAACGATCGACACCGCCTACTTCGGCGCGCCATCGCCGGCGCGATTGGTAATCATTTCTTCGGGCATACACGGGGCTGAGGGCTTCGCTGGCAGCGCTTTGCAACAACAGTTAGTCACTGACCTAAGAGCGATGCCGCCGCTTCCCAGCAGCTGTGGGCTACTACTGATTCATGCGATCAATCCCCACGGCTTTGCGCATCTGCGTCGTGTGAACGAGAACAACGTCGACCTCAACCGAAATTGTCTCGCCCGGTTTCCGGGGCCGGCCAATTCAGCTTATGGAACGTTCGATCCGCTATTGAATCCGACGTCGTCGCCTGATCGGGATCTATTCAAAGCAAAATTGGTATGGGCAGGTATCCGACATGGTATGCGCGCGGGTAAACGGGCTATCGCCAGCGGTCAGTATGCGTTCGCAAAGGGCCTGTTCTATGGTGGCACTAAGCGCCAGGAATCTATCACCATTTTTGAACAATTGCTGCGGCGTGCGTCGGCCGAAAACACAAAACAAGTGCTACATATCGACTTACATACGGGCCTGGGACGCTACGGTCATTACAAACTATTGACCGATCTCCCTGAAGAATCCCATGAACTTCAACAACTGCAGAAATGGTTCGGTGCTGACAAAGTCATCACCAGTCAGACCAAAAAAACATCCACGTATCCGGCGTTTGGTGACATCGGTGAATTAACCCAGGCCGTGTTCAATCATTGCCGCGTATATCCGGCGACACTAGAGTTCGGCACTTACTCACTATGGCATACGCTGGCCGTGCTGCGGGCGGAAAATCGATTACACTACTACGGCACGGTCGACTCAGCGGCCGGCCGCAAGATTAAGGCTGACTATCAAGAAACGTTTTGTCCGGCCGATCCTAAGTGGCGATTGGCGATACTCGAGAGAGGCGGGAAAGTACTGCGACAGGCAATTGACTGCGGCTTCAATCGCGCTTAAGAACGAGCGTTGCAAGACTGCTCTTTGTTCTTCCACACGTCGCAGTCGAAATCACAAAGCTTGTATTGACACTGGATTCGCAGCTAACCCTCAAACCGACGGAAAACCAGGCACGCGTTGGTACCGCCAAAACCGAAGCTGTTCGACATAACCGCGTTTAAGCGAACGTTATCTCGACGTTCACGTACGATCGGCATGCCTTCGGCGACCGGATCGAGGTTCGCAATATTCGCAGACGCGGCAATGAAATCGTGCTCCATCATCAATAAGCTATAAATCGCCTCGTTAACCCCGGCTGCACCCAACGCGTGACCGGTAAGCGACTTAGTCGCACTAACGGGCGGAAGTTCATTCTCGAATACAGTTTTGATGGCCTCTAGCTCGCGAACATCACCGATTGGCGTACTCGTGCCGTGCGCGTTGATGTAGTCTATCGGACCATCTACTGTCGCACAGGCCTGACGCATACATCTTACCGCGCCCTCACCCGAGGGCTGTACCATGTCGAAACCATCTGACGTGGCGCCATAGCCAGCGAACTCTGCGTAGATTTTCGCACCACGGGCCCGCGCGTGTTCGAGCTCTTCAAGTACCAATGTGCCACCGCCACCCGAGATCACGAAACCATCGCGATCGACATCATAGGGGCGCGACGCCGTCTGCGGCGTTTCGTTATATTTTGACGACAACGCCCCCATGGCATCGAAAAGCAAGGTCATTGTCCAATGGACTTCTTCACCACCACCGGCGAATACAATGTCTTGTTTTCCGATTTGGATCAATTCGGCAGCGTTGCCGATACAGTGGGCACTGGTAGAGCAGGCCGAGCTAATCGAATATCCGACACCCTTTATTTGAAATGCCGTTCCCAGACAAGCCGAATTGGTACTGCACATCACGCGAGGAACCATATACGGACCGACTCGGCGCAACCCTTTGGCACGCAAGAGATCAATAGACCTCAACAAGTTTTCAGTCGACCCGCCCCCGGAGCCGACAATCAAACCGGTACGTGGGTTAGAGATATCATCTTGCTCAAGCCCAGAATCGCTAATCGCTTCTTGCATCGCGACATAGTTGAATGCCGCACTATCTCCCATGAACCGCCGGACCTTACGGTTGATCAGTTCGTCAATGTTCAGTCGAATCGAACCATGGACGTTCGTACGAAACCCGAGATCAGCGTACTCCTGATCAAATTCAATGCCGGACCGACCTGCTCGCAACGAGTCGAGCGTTTCTTTTTTGTCATTGCCGATGCTAGAGACAATGCCGACACCGGTTACTACTACACGTCTCATGACCTTCCCCCTTCAGAAATCCTCAGTAGAAGTGAAAAGTCCCACCCGCAAATCTTTGGCCGTATAGATTATACGACCATCCACCTCTACTTCAGCGTCAGCTACTCCCATAAATAACCTACGCATGATTACACGCGTCATATCAACGCGATAGCGCACTAGCTTGTTGGCCGGCGTTACCTGTCCTCTGAATATGACCTCGCCCACACCAAGCGCACGGCCCCGCCCGGGTCCACCCATCCAACTCAGAAAAAACCCCACCAATTGCCATAGCGCGTCTGCACCCAAACAACCGGGCATAACTGGATCGCCTTGAAAGTGGCATGCGAAAAACCATAAATCTGGCACCACATCCAACTCGGCGATCATCTGTCCCTTACCATGAGCACCGCCATCCTCGGTGATACTAACGATGCGATCGAACATGAGCATCGGCGGCAACGGTAGCTGGGCGTTACCTGGACCAAACAATTCGCCACGCCCACACTGGAGTAATTCCTCCCGAGCAAACGCATTTTTTCTTTGCAACTGCCTTCCTTTGTTTTTGGTCAGCTTTAAGCCATACCGCGGTAAGTGTAACGCTGCCTCGGCTAGCCGTCGAGGTCACCCTGGAATCGTCCCTTTTATATACAGATATACGAGGACCGCATCAATTTGAGATAATGCGAGCAGATAATGGTCCGTTACTCATGATTGCCGCAATCAAGAAATACTTCGATAAGCGAATCGCTTCGGCTACAGAACCCGGAGATACCACTAAACACCGTCTGCAGGTAGCGACAGCGGCGATGCTCATCGAGATGGCGCGAGCCGATTTCGATGTCCATCCTGAAGAGGTCGAACAAGTAAGGCAGGCCGTGCAGACTACTTTCGGATTGTCACGGACCGACACAGAAGAGCTCATCCGGCTTGCCCAAGAAGAAGTCAAACAAGCGACCGACTATTATCAATTTACCTCTTTAATCAACAAGGGCTTTAGTCAGAAAGAAAAGATTCACGTCGTCGAACTGATGTGGCAGGTCGCCTACGCCGACGGTCGTATGGACAAGTACGAAGACCATCTGGTGCGTAAGCTCGCCAATCTGATGCACGTTTCCCACAAAGACTTCATAGCCGCGAAACATCGCGCCCGTGCAGCTAGCCCAGGCCAGCAAACGAATTAATCACATCAAGCGCTTTTGTCGGCCTGCCGCCGAGGCGCCGTCGCCCCAACGCCGCTACGAGCTGCCGATAAAATACGAAAGAAGGTGCCGAGATATCGACAATCGAAACGTCTCTCATCCGCCGTCTTCCGGTGATCGTTTATCTGGTGCTTCTCGTTCCACGACAAACCAGAAAGTACCACCAACCAAGGCGCCGAATAGGCCACTAAACGGCGAGAATAGAAAACCTTGAAGACCCCGCGATCCGAAAGCGACATCGTAAAGAACCAGCGATGCCATCCCTAACACAAAACCGCAGATTAGGTTTTTTATGAACACATCTATCGTCAATGCTCTAGTAAGCAACCAACGCAAAACTAGAATAACCATAGATAGAAAAAACGGGACGGGGAAATACAATATATGCCACTCGATTGTATAGATCAGACCTTTTTCGAATCCCGAGGCCAATACCAGAAAAACCGAAAACAGCCCGGCCACTATAAAAGATGTCAATGACATTCCTTTGAAGATCTGCATGTTCACGCTACGACTCCAGCGCTCACCACAACCGCGTCGACAGCCATGCGTCCGGTCGATGTTTCGATCGCAGCCACACGATCGTCGTTGAAAATCAACTCTGATACGCTGCAATTCTCAATAATGTGAGCGCCTCTTTGACGAGCCGCACGCGCATAGGCAACGGTAAGGTCATTGGGATTGATGCGGCCGGACAGAGGATTAAACCATGCGCCCGCTATGCTATCAAGAAGCAAAAAAATAGCGGCAACATCGACGTCGATGCTGTTGTCGAAGGCCATACCAACTTGTGCCATGGCATGGAAATGCCAGAACGATTGTTTACCAAGAAACGCAAGCTCGACCGAAACATCGCTGCCATGTTCATGGTAGACGTGAGTGGTTCGACTAAGGGTTGGGTAAATGACGCCGAGCGCGAATCGCTTGTGTTGCTCTGCAAGGCTTTCGAGATTCTTGGCGATCGGTATGCGATCTACGGTTTCTCCGGCATGACCAGGAAACGTTGTGAGCTCTTTCGTGTCAAGAGTTTCAAGGAGACATACTCCGAAACCGTGAAGCAACGGATCACTGGTATGCGCCCGCAAGATTACACTCGCATGGGAGTAATTATTCGCCATCTAACCAAGTTACTGAATGCGGTAGAAGCGCGCACCAAGGTATTGATTACCCTGTCGGATGGTAAGCGGACGATTACGATGGCTATCGCGGCGACTACTATATAGAAGATACGGGCCGCGCCTTGATAGAGGAAAAACAGGCCGGTATTCATCCGTTTTGTATCACCATCGATGATGAGGCGAGCGATTATCTACCACATATGTATGGCGCCGTGAACTACACGCTTGTCAATGATGTACGGAAACTACCGCTACGGGTGGCGGACATTTATCGTAACCTAACTTTTTAGGTTGTCGCTTCAGCAACAATCAGTGGTTGGTCGTTCTCGTAGCGCTGGACACGTAGCGAGGCGACGCCGATAGCAGTTTCGCTGAATTGACCTTCGTTCATTCTTTGCTGAGGTGTTGTCGTCGAGCGATTTTAAGTTCATGAATACCTGCGTATAGCGGAATAGTCAAAAGTAACAGCGCCGTGTACACCAGCGCGCTCCAACCACCTTGTTTGTAAACAAAGCCCGCCCAGGTGATTCCGAGCCACGCGCCGACATAGTAAAACAGCACATACAGGGCGTTTGCACGCCCATGTCCGCTAGAAAGTTTGCGGTTAAGGGAACCCACTGCGGCGGCATGGATCGTGAAAAAACCCGCGCAGATCCCAATAAGGCCGAGCACGACTGCCACGATGGTTGGTAACAGGATAAGCACCAAGGAAATACCCAATACAACGGCGCCGCCAACTATCGTGTATCCGTTTCCGAAGCGATTACTGATTCGGCCGGCCGCAGGCCCCATGAAGATGCCGACGATATAAACGAGGTAAACCAGCGTCACCAACTCTGTCGGGAACTCGAAAGGCGGTGCACCGAGCCTATATGGCAAGTAGTTGAAAACAGGCGAGAAAATCGACTGGCTGGCAGCCGCACATAAGAAGAGGAGCAACAGCTCCCAACGTTTAAGTAGCTCGAAAAAGCCCATTGAGTCGTGTTGTCGTTGAGGATGGACCGGCGTTCTCGGCAACTCCCTCATGGCGATCAACGTCGCAATGAGAACCAATATCGACGCCGACACAAAGGCGTAACGCCAATTCAATGGCGGATGGATCCAGCCACCCAGCAAGCGACTACCCATGCCACCAAGCACCGTGGCCGCTACGTAAGTGCCCATGACCACATTCAACCGCGCCAGTGGAAGCGTTTTCGCCAAATACGCGACGAGACAGGTGGTCATCGCGGGAATGAAAAGGCCCTGAAGAAAACGCGCACCAATGAGCACCCAAATGTTGCTGGCTAAAGCGCAAATCAAACCGCCAATGGCCAAGACGATGCCACCGGTCAGGATGATGGGATGGATAGGCAATCTGTCTGCCAGAGCGCCTGATGGTAAGTTAGATAGCGCGATCCCAAGCAATACGGCAGAGACAGTGAAAGAAGCGATCACCGTGTCTACCGCGAATTCAACCTGCAGTACCGGTAACACCGGCTGGGTGATATAGATATTCGTAAACGAGATCGACACCAACAAAAAAACAATACACTGAAGTCGAAAATGGGAGGGTTCAGTCACGCCTGCTCATCTTCAGCCAGAGACACTACGATGGGTCAACGCGTATATGTGCCCATCTCCGTTCGGCGGTGACACGCGCACTTAGTCCGGATAACTCTCTGCACGACCTTTCGGATAGCGTTTTTCCCAGTTTTGACCGTCGACCGGGTTAATCTCCATGCTTTCGATTGTCGCTGGATCCAGGCATCGTGCATTGACGTTGTACCCATCCGGATGTGAACGCGGTATGTAGAACGACTTGATACCGCATCGAGCGCAAAACAGGTGTTTCGCAACACCAGTGTTGAACGTGTATGTAACCAAATGCTCTTCGCCGCAAAGAAGTTTAAAGCGCTCCTTGCGGACGATAAGACCAAGATATCCGGACTTAGAACAGATGGAACAATTGCATTGGTTGACCTTGATTCTTAAGGGCGCCAAGACTTCGTACTTAATCAGCCCACAATGACATCCGCCCCGGTGCGTAACCATTGCCTCTACCCACTGACCTCCGCTCTATGGGCATCGGCCATTTCCGCCATACTATTAAAGCGAAAATCATAGGCAGGCATTTCGCCTGGATCCGCGGTCGCACCAAAGCCCTCTTGTCCATGCCGACGGTAGATCCAACAAGACTTTAGCCCGTGACGATTGGCCAGCGCATGATCATGAAACAGACTTTCTGCCGTATGTAAGATGCCTGATTTCTCAACCCCCAGCTCTCTGAGCTTGGTCAACATATACTCGAAGTTGGCGTCGGCCGGTTTATAGCTACCGATATCTTCAGCTGTATAGATGGCATCGAACTCAACCCCAAGCCTGCTATTACTTGCTGAGAAACTCTGATTGTCGACATTCGATAGAATTACGAGCTTGTAATGCTGTTTCAGATACCGTAACGCATCCACAGAATCAGGGAATGCAGGCCAGTCTTTTATCGACTGACCATACCGTGCGCACTCATCCCAGCTAACACTAACACCCCATTCCTCTGCCATGCGTCGGTAAACAATCGCCAATAATTCTTGATAGCGTTTGGCCGGTGTCTGTCGTTGCTGGCTCGACTCATGACGCGAATGGGCCTTGAGGATTTCATTACGTGTCAATTCACGCTCAACCTTATCCATCAGTGGCGTCAGCGCTGCTATCATGCCGCTTTCCCAATCGATGAGCGTACCGTAGCAGTCGAACGTCAACGCTTCGAAGTCGGTAAGTTTCATATCGTCCGGTTGTCTTCTCTGGTGGCACGCACGCGTACTGCATGCTGCGGCGTTGTTAGGCCGTTATCAACGTAAATGCGGCAAAGATTGCGCTTCAGTCCTATAGACCTCATACGACCTCCCTCTGGTATCGATGGTTTTGCAGTAATACTCTATCTCTTTCCCTTCTTGCGAACTTTCGGTTTCGCGCGAGATGCGGCCTCAAGCGCTCTACGACCCCAAAGTGCGGCCTCCTCTGGATCATCGAAAATTTCATCAGGCGCCAAATAATACGACATCTTTACAACCTTGCTCCCCTTGTCATACTCGAATTGATCCAAAGATCTCGATACGAAATGTGCCGCTGTCACTTCGTCAGCTTTGAGATACAAGGTGTCGTCGGCAACTAAACCGAACATGATGCCATCGTGATAGATACCGTAGCCGCCAAACATCCTTCGGGCTTGGACCGAGCCGAACTGTTCGAATACTTCTTTCAGATATTCGACGAATTCACTCACTTGGTTCATTTCCGACAACCTGCCGTCCAAATTAGGCACCGGGATAACCGACGATCCGCAAGGCAAAGTAAGGCACTAAATTAAAGAAAAAGATGAGCATCTTGAACATACCCATACCTGCATAATGAATGGCGTCAAACCTCTTTTTTGTCAAACGAAACCATTTGCTATGAACCCGGTATATCCAATCACGGGCTAGCAAGACAAACAGCAGCCACCAAACCAGCAACCCCAGATCGATTACTGCACACCAGCCCAACACATTTCGAATTAGCTCCCATGTCATGGTTTATCCTCTTCATCGTCGTCATGCATGCCGTGACTTGCTGAAAATAGCGTACCTGCTCATTTTTCCGGTAGTCGCCTAGAAAATGATACAGCGGTGAGCATGGACAATAATCCAACTACAGCGGCGGCAAATGCAAGCCAGATCACCCAATCATATCCGCCTTTTTCCCACACCAGGGCGGCAATCGTGGGCGCCGCCGCCGTGGCAGTGAGAAACGGTATTGCCAACATGCCGGCGATTACCCCGAAGTCCTCGCGACCCAGGAACTCGGCGATAACAACCGGACGCATAATGCTAGTCACACCGTAACCGGCCCCCTGAAACAACACAAATGTAACGAGTAGCGCTGGCGTGGTGCCAGCCCCTAACAGCGACAACGCCGAGATAGACATCGCCACAAAACAGGTAGCGAAAATAAACAGTGTCGATACGTACCGTTCGGCCGCCATCATAGCCAGCCTCCCCGCCACCTGCATCGGACCTATCATCGATGCAGCCAGGATTGCGGCTTCACTGTGAATGTCACGTTCGTCGAGGATGGGCAAAAGGTGCGTCAACAGAATGCTGTGATCAAACGCGATCATGGCAAATGAAACGGCCAACAACCAAAACGTCGCCCTGCGAAAAATACGTAGTACATCGCCCGCCTTGGCGCTAGTTGAGGGTGCGCGAGTTTTGCCATTGTCTTCTGCGGTGCGGCATGCAAACCAAATGAGTGGTACGGCGACAAAAACAACAGCAATCGCAAAAGTAAGTACCACGCCACGCCAACCGACAATAGCGGCCAAGGCGTGGGCGCTCGGAAACGAAATGGTGCCAGCAAATCCGGCAACTAGTGTGACCAGCGTGATGGCCTTTTTGGCATTGGCGCCCATGGCGCGCGTCAACACCGCAAAGCAAGCTTCGTAGAGTGCGCCCGACATGGCCACCCCCAGCGCCAGCCAGACGGCATAGAACTGCCAAAGTGCGGTGACTCTAGACAGTAAGACCAGGAGTAGTGCACCTAAGACGGCACTGCCGGTGAAGACGTAGCGCCCGAGTCCGTGATCAATGAGACGTCCCACCACTGGCGCCAGCAGCGCCGATACGACAAGCGCTAACGTTAGTGCGCCTGACAATTCGATCTTTGACCACCCAAGATCGCGTTCCCACTGCAACAGCAGCGCCGGAAACGAATAGAACATGGCGGCCCAGACGATAGTTTCGGCGATGGCCAAGGGCCACACTATCCGCCCAAAGGGGCCGAACCGGAGACTAGTCATGCGGCACGCAATAAAGGACGTAGCGGCTTTTTACATGGGCCTACATTCGACCAAAAAATCCACATGATAGTGTTCGTCATGTCTCACCCATGATCGCTTCTTTGGTATCTTGATGTTCGCCTGTATATAGGAACCATATTTGCTTTTATACAGTAGCGGTTGTAGCGATGGATCAAATAATACTCGCCAGATGCCGATTCCCTGCCTTTTTGCCGCCATATCCAGGGCACGGAGATGGGCACCCATTGCATCGAAATCTATACGGTAGTCGTCGTAGACCCCTTTTTTGTCGAACTCGATCCCGTAACCGTATCTGTTAAAGGCATCCGTGCGAATCGGCACAGAACGCCCATCCTCATCGACCACGGGCACCATGAAGTCCACCGACAATCCGTTTCTATGGGTCTTGTGAGGCTTAAACTCGCCACCCTCTTTAAACCCCGTTCCGGCGTACTTGAATAGCTTGCTAGGTTCTTCCTTCTCCAAGATCTTGTAGGCCGCCACCACGACATCGCGAACCTTGCTATGTACATAGGTGCGCCCGGCCCGCTCCGGGACCGGTCCATAGGACAGGAAGTTCTCGCCGCTGCTGGGCAGTTGAACCCCACCCTCAAGCCTGCCAATTGCTGTCGTCCCGTAGCAAACGCTTTCGCTTGCGATCGCCAGTGGAGCAAACAGGGAGATAGCAATTAGGGCGAAGCACCGCATACCTAAGCGGCTCGCCTAAGCCTTCGTAAAATGAATACCGCAAACCAGCCCCAAACCAGACTATTGACCACAAAGGGTATGTACTGACTGATTGTACTGTGAAACTGAAGGCCGGTGTGTTCGACGATCTTAACGATTGGAAAGGCCAGAAGTTCACTCGTGTAATAAATCACCGAACCCATCACGCTACGGGGCTCTCCCGTGTCGAAGCGTGCCATTGAATCAGAGAAAGACACCATAAGAAGCACAAGACTAACTACGAAATGAACAACAGCGATGGCGATGATCCAGACAAGCGGCCTTTTTCATCAACCTAGGTCAGTCACTGAGCTGCATAGCATTATAGAATTGTCGCTCAATCAGTCGTCGGTCAGTACAACATCCTGCAGTGGGCTCGATCGAAACTATGTGTGCGTTTGTGTTCATGCCGATGTTAGGTACTCGCGACCAAGTCCTTGAGTTTCTCGTCGTTGTAGCCAAGTTCTCGCAGGATCTCGGCCGTGTGCTCACCGAGGGCAGGTGGCGGGCGCTCGCTATCCGCATCCGGCGGCATTAGAGGCGAGCGAACGAACCTCATGGCTTTGCCGTGGGGCATGTGTACAGTCGAAAATGCCGCGTACTCACGGGCGATGTCGCTACCGGCAACAGCCGCCACGTCGTTGACAGGCGAGCAGGGGATCTCGCGCGCAAGCAGTGAGTCAATCCAGATCGCACTCGACTTCTGACGCAAATGTTCGGCGAGGATGTCATGCAGCAGGTCACGATTCTCAAGGCGCGTCTCGTCTTCTTCGAAACGATCATCGTGCGCTAGGTCCGGCCAGTCGATCGCCTGGCAGAAGCGTTGCCAATCCTTGGCGGTACCGATTGCGATGACGATATCATGGTCCGCCGTCGGATATACCTCAAAGGGCGTAATAGATGGGTGTCGCGACCCAACGGGCTTAGCGACGATGCCCGCATTCAGATAGCGCGCAAATGCATTCTCCAAGCATGCCCATTGGCAGGCCAGCATGGAAATATCAACTGTCTTCGTCTGTGACGTGCCCTTGGCGTCGCGTCGATAGAGACGCTCCAGAATACCGATGGTGGCAAACAGGCTGGCGGCGATATCGCCAACCGAGAATCCGACACGGGTGGGTGCCCCATCGAGTGGCCCGTTAACACTCATCATCCCACTCATGGCCTGAACCACGATGTCGTAGGCAGGCCGATTCATCTTGGAGCCTGATTGTCGTTGCTAATTCAGGGTGTTTGCCCTGTACACCTTCGTAGAACTGGCGAATTCTATCCATGTCATTCTTAACGACACCAGTAGGGACAAAAGCGAGGCCCATGCATGCTTCTTTCCGACTGTAATCGAGATACCCACAAACTATGGGAACTTGTGCAGCGTGGGCAATCCAGTAGAAACCAGACTTCCAATAGCCTCTTTTCTTACGTGTCCCTGACGGCGTTAAACCGATGACAAGTTGTTGTGAGTCGCTGAACCGCCGAGCAAGCTGTTCAACGACACCATGTTGGCTGTTCCGATCAATGGCGATGCCGCCCAGCCACCGCATGATGCCGCCAAAAGGCTTCCTAAATAAGGCATCCTTTCCCAACCAAGAGACTTTCAATCGAAACACATACAATGCGCTAAGCCCGAAAGCAAAGTCCCAGTTGCTGGTGTGCGGTTCGCCAATAAGGACGAATTTTCCACCGGCCGGAACTTGACCCACGCCATCCCAACCGAAAAACCACATCCACGTACGCCCCAGCCAGTAAGCGGCCAACCCTGTGGCCGGTCCATCGTGTGTTATTTTCGAACTCCGCACGGCCTATGAGTCTCGGGACGTCCGGCGATGACGGGGAAGATCATCGGCGATCTCGAACCAAGGGATACGCTCCGCATAGAACACGTGAAACTGAGGCGTGAACCTTTCAGGTTCGTCCAAGGTGCTTAGGTATAGGTGAATCTCGCCCGGGAATCTGTCCGCTTCATAGCTCAGTGGCGTACCACACTTGTCGCAAAAACCCCGGCGAACGCCTGGCGATGATTCGTAAAACTGGCGCTCGCCGGCAGTATAACTAACCTGATCGGGACTAAAGCCGACAAACGTGGCGACGGCAGATCCGGTGTTGCGACGACAACTGTGGCAGTGGCAATGCCCGACCCACAGCGGTGCACCTTCTACGCGAAATCGAATTCCCCCACACAGGCAACGTCCTTCTACCTTGGTTTCACTCATCGGCAGCCCCCGGATGTCTTAACATTGAGTGTCCCAGTATATCGCCGTTGGTGGCCTAGGTGTGCGACTCTAGCCGGCGGTGATTATCGACGAACGACCTTAGTATTTGAATCGGCGGCAACCATTTTCCTGCGTGACCGAGTTAGTGGGTGATCCGGGAACAAGTCATCCCATTTGGGGGCATCCGCTAAGGCTCGACTGATTTTCTCCCCTTAGAAAGCGAAGCGTGTTATCGGCTAGCCAGCCGACTCTTTAAAAAATTTCGTTACTGCAGCAGAAAATTCTTCCGGGGTGTCCTGCTGCACCCAATGGGAGGCGCCATCGATGGGATGAAATACGGCGCCGGGTATTTCATCGGCAAGCCTTTTGCCGTCCTCAGATTTTTGCCAAGGGTCGTCCATTCCCCAAAGGATCATTGTCGGTGCCGTGATATCGCCGTGCCGGTCTACGAGCGCCATCGTTTGGTTCGCGTTTAACGCCGATGCGTTGCGCAACAAACTCAGTTTACCTTCCTCGCTTACCCAGGGCGCAATGATTCCTTCGCGAAATTCTGCGGTAAGCCGATCCTTGCGAGAAATCCCCGCGGCAAGGCTTTCTTCGAGTGCAGCCACCAAATCTTCGACCGGGCGCGGTTTCCAACGGAGCGGGTGACCGAAGTCAAGCATGTCATCGTCGAAACGGTCGTAGCACACCGAGTTTGTGATCACCAAGCGTTTTACCCACTGTGCATGCTCGATGGCAAGGATGAGACCCACGGCACCGCCGGTATCGTGGCCGACGACATCAACGCGCTCGATCTGAAGCGCTCTCAAGAGTGTGCGAATCATCCGGGCTTGGTCCTGAAACGAACGGTCGAAACGATCCCGACGGTCCGACCAGCCGTGTCCAAGGAAATCAGGTGCGATAACGCGGTATCCCGCATCCACCAAGATTGGGATTACTGCGTGGTACAGGTAACCCCAGGTAGGAATCCCATGCATCAGCAAGACGGTGCCGAGCCGCGCTTCCCCGGCGTCGAGGTAGCGAATCGTGACTGGGATATGCACGACGCTGCCTGCCGCCAGCTCTATCTCCTTCTGCGAGGCCTTAAACTCCTGCCAAGTATTCCAGCCCTTCATGCCGCAAAAAATCCTAGTTGTTATCGATTATCATGCTTCCGCCAAAGCCAGTAGCCTTACTCGCAAGTCTGGCGTCTCGGCGATGGTTACTCGCTGTTCAGTTAAGATAGCTACCCGCGGTATCAGCCATGATTGGTTGGTCTCACTAGATGCAAAAAGGGCTCTGAGCCCTTACTGGCTTAACAGAGCCCCCGAAAAATGACGAGGTCTTACGGCCAAACGCTAGAAGCTCGCCGCCGTCAGACCTGCCATTAACTGGCCTTCTTGAACCAGGACTTACACCAGCCTTGGGCGTTCACTTGCTTGCCAGGAAAGATCGCACATTCGCCCCAGGCGGCGTCACCGCCTTTGAACAATTGGCAGTTCTTGCACATCTGTCCGTCGGTCGTGGACTGGTGAGTGTAGGCGAGTGCCTTTGCCGTCGCATCGTTCGGATCGAGCTGGGGAAGATGGCTACTGGCAACGGCGGTGCGACCAATCACCAACCCACTCGCAGCAACGAACACCGTTGCGCCAGCCACTTGTCCGAGAAAGCCCCGCCTGGTGGTCGGCTTGGTTTTACGATTCATAATGACCTCCTTTTCTCTTTAACTTAAAGACTTACAGGGCACGAAGGGCCCCGGCTCACTAAAGGGGAGCCGGCTCTTCATGCCCGATGTGCTAGATTAACGCATCGTCAGAATGTTTGTCGCCTGTTGCGATCGGTTGCTAGGGTCTGGGTAAGTCGTTAGCGGGTTTCATCCATATCTGTGCTGATGGGCTTATCGTTGGTGGGGTTTTGATGAATTCCAAGAAACGTTCGATCAATAACAAAATGCCAAAACGCCACGACCCTTTCACTAAGACCGGCAACTGGTTCTTGTCGTGGTTGTGTACTGTTGCGCTCCTAACCTCTTATTGGATAAGTGCCAACGCACACGCTGCCACCTTTGACGCCGAGGTGGCAGTCACCGATGACGACAACGTCACGCAAGCGGAACTCGACAGCGACATCAAGGAAGACCAATTTGTTTCGTTCGCGTTTAGCGTTAGCGCGCTCAAATCGTTCAATGTGAACCGGCGCCTGGTGTATCGTGGTTTCTTGAACGCCCGGGGCTACGATAAGTACGATGGCTTATCCAACCTAGAGGTGGGGGGTCAGGTGACGTATCAGTACCGTGGGTCGGGCGCTTTCACCGAACCCACCCTGGGTGCATTCATCAAGGGTGCAATTGCCGACTACGATTCCGACTTGCGCGACAGCGATCTGTTGAGCCTGGGCGTGTCTTGGCGCAAACCATTCACCGATCGCATTACCTACACCGCGATCCTCGCCGACAAATGGCGCGACAGCGACAGTACCGTATTCGACACCGAGGAACTGTCATTGCTGCAAAACCTCGACTACATACTCGGCCGGCGCTGGACGTTGTATCTGACCTACGATTACCGCGATGGCGACATAGTCTCGACCGGCGCTCCCTCCCTGAGGATTGTTGGTGTGGCCGACGAGATTAACGCAGACGATGCATTCGGTGGCGCGGCGGCGAATATTTTCGCTTACCG
>Ga0209980_10000159_pt1 | contig 34240 bp, 31 predicted proteins | sample CR02metaG_FD_183611 | JGI IMG/M metagenome (GOLD analysis project Ga0209980, IMG submission 183611) | Deep subsurface microbial communities from Mariana Trench to uncover new lineages of life (NeLLi) - CR02 metaG (SPAdes) (version 2) | ecosystem: Environmental > Aquatic > Marine > Ocean trench...
TCTTCGCCGCTGACCGGGTCCACGCGGTAAACAGGACCCCAGTTCAGCCGCGATTGCAGATCCGGCAGCCCGAAAGGGATTTTTGCCGCAGGCCGGTCGGCCGAAACCAGCAGGCTGCCGCCGTTTTCGGCGACTTCATTGAACAGTCTGAACAAGCCGGACTCCCAGTCGGCCAGGCCGGCGATAAGCTGCACATCGTCCAGACAGACCAGCGAGAATTCCTCAAGACCGGTAAGCATTCCCGCCTCCAGCTTCTCTTTCAACGGCAGGTAAGCGGCACGCCGGCCATGCCGGCCAGCCTCCGCACATGCGGCCTGCAACAGATGGGTCTTGCCGCTGCCCGACCCACCCCACAACCAGATCAGGCGTTCACTGCCGCTGCGCGCCAGCGACTTCAGATGGGTCAGCAAGGCGCCATTCCCGGACTCGAAAAAACTGTCGAACACAGCCTGATCGGACAGCTGGACCGGCAACGGCAACTGTGGGGACTCGATCACGTGGCATCCACACCGGAAAGGTAGGCCTTGCGGCCCCACCGCCAGACATAATCGACACCGCTGATAATAGTCGTCACCATCACGCACGCACCCAGGGCGATCACCCAGGGCTGCCCCGGCCAGCCGTAACCCGCTCCAGATACGACCACCAGCACCAGCGCCAATTGCAGCAATGTATTGAGCTTGCTGACATCGGTAGGCTGCGGCTGCACCGCGCCAAACGACGAATTGTAAACCAGGCCGCCGATGACGATCACCAGGTCGCGTCCGACCACCAGCGCCGCCAGCCAGGGCGGGATCAGGCCAACCAGGGTCAGCGTAATAAACAGCGATACCATCAGAAATTTATCAGCCAACGGGTCGAGGATTCCACCGAGACGCGAACGCCAGCCAAAACGCCTCGCCAGGTAACCATCCAGCCCGTCCGAAAACCCGGCGATAAAAATCAGCCAAAGCGTGGCCACGAAATCGCCGTGCCACAACAACCAGACCACCGGACCCACCAGCAGTATCCGAAAAATACAGATCATGTTGGGAATATGTTTCGCAATCACCGACGATACCTGTAAACGATGGTGCCCGGCTTCGGCACCGGGTATTCGGAATCTTCGGCAAACAAAACCTTGCCAAGTTTGATCGCACTCGCCAATTGATCCGGGCCGGCGCGCAATTCAAGGCTGAACAGCACATCGTCGCCATGGACCCGGTCGACCGCGACCGAATTGACCAATGACAGCGACTCGAGATATAGCCGGACTCGCCCGTAAGCCACCAGGTCGCCAACCCCCCTGACCAGGACCAGTTGCCGCCCGCTGTTTTTACTGTCTATCGCGGCAAGAACGGTCGCAAACTCGTCAGCCGCGCGGTCGATGCCCGCGCTCAGGTCGCCCCGCCAGTTTCGTACCTGGCCGGCAAAAAGCAAGGTCCAGCTTACCCTGTAAACGGGCCCGTCCGCGTCTGTCCGGCGCTCCGCGCGCGCGGAGCCGACCAGCACGGCATCGGCATCGTAGCGCTCACTGGCAGCGAAAATGTTGTCCTCAAAAACACCGCGCAGATCGGCCACATCGATCGCCCGCCGATCTTGCGCATCCATCAACGGAATGACGACCGGGATGCCGCGCTGGCTCGCTGTCTTTTTCAGGCTTTCTGCCACCGGTCCCGGGTCATCCGCCGCAAGAATCTCGCGCCGGCCACGTTCATCGGTCAGCACCAGCCAGACCAGGGTTGCCGGCCGCTCCTGTCCCCAGACCGGCAGGCCCAGGTCGCTTAGCCGACGGTTGATCGCCTGCCCATCGAAAGAAATAAGCAAAGTGCGGCTGTCGATATATCCGAACTGCTGAATATAGTCGCGCGCCCTGACCAGGAGAGCCTGTGTTTCTTCTGCCTGGTCAACCGCGCGGATCCCGGTCACCCGAGTCAGCACGATAGCCATCGCGTCCTTGAACGCCTGCTCCTGGGTTTCCGCGTCACGCCCACTGACCTCCGTGCGAACCTGGTAGAGATCGGAAAACACCGACGCTGTCGCTGGCTGGTATGCCAGCATCAGGCACAGCGCGGCAAGTATGCTCTTTATCCAATGAATCATTTTTCGCCTGATACGTCTTTTTGCTATCCGGGCCAAGGTCGAACAGGTAAAATTATTACACATACTGAAGCCGCGGCCTGCATATTGGCCCGACGATTTTCGGATTTGACCGGCGGCGGTCTTTTGGCAAAGGCGACACCAATACTGAAGGAATCGATTCATGGCCGATAAGCCTGCGCTCAGTTACCGGGATGCCGGTGTCGATATCGATGCCGGAAAGCGCTTGGTCGAGCTGATCAAACCGGCGGTCGCCAGGACCAAACGCCCGGAAGTCATCGCGGGTCTGGGTGGATTCGGCGGCCTTTTCCGGCTGCCCGCCGACCGTTACCTCAAACCGGTCCTGGTTTCCGGAACAGACGGGGTTGGTACCAAGCTGAGGCTCGCCATCGACATGAATCGTCATGACACCATAGGCATCGATCTCGTCGCCATGTGTGTCAATGACGTGCTGGTCGCCGGTGCCGAGCCATTGTTTTTTCTCGATTACTATGCGACTGGAAAACTGGAGCCGGAGACTGCCGCAACGGTGGTTGAAGGAATCGCCGAGGGGTGCCGGCAAGCCGGGTGCGCGCTGATCGGAGGAGAAACCGCGGAAATGCCTGGCATGTATCACAGCGATGATTATGACCTGGCCGGATTCTGCGTCGGTATCGTCGAAGAAGACGCGTTGCTGGACGGCAGTCGCATCGAGCCCGGCGACGTGTTAATCGGACTGGCGTCGTCCGGCTTGCACTCGAATGGCTATACCCTGGCGCGGAAGGTCCTGGAAACCTCGGCCGCCGATCTGGAAAGCCCATTTAAAGGCTCCACCCTGGGCCTTTGCCTGCTCCAGCCGACACGGATATATGTCTCCGCGATCATGAATCTTCTAAAGCGCCAGACGATTCACGGCCTGGCCCATATTACCGGCGGCGGTCTGACGGAAAATCTTCCGCGAATATTGCCCGTCGATTGCCACGCCGTGGTCAATCTCGACAGCTGGCAACGCCCCGAAATCTTTTGCTGGTTGCAGGATCACGGCGGAATAGATGACCGTGAAATGCTCAGAACATTCAACTGCGGTGTAGGCATGGTGATCTGCCTGCCCGCCGAAAAAGAGGCCGACGCCATCGCGTCCCTGAAATCTGACGGCGAACACGCTTTTCGCCTTGGATGCATTGAAAAAGGGGATGGCGAGGTTCGCTTTCGGTGAATACCGCGCCAGGCGCTCCGCTGACGCTGGTGGTTCTGATTTCCAACCAGGGCAGTAATCTGCAAGCGATCATCGACGCCATCGCCAGCCAGGAAATCCACGCCAGAATTCTCGCCGTGGTCAGCAACAATCCGCATGCGCCCGGCTTGCAAAAAGCAAAAAATGCGGGCATCCCGACGGCCGTGACCGAGCGCGGCGATTTCGCGACCAGGAAAGATTTCGACCGCCGGCTTTTGCAACTTGTCCGCGATTACGATCCCGGTCTGGTCGTGCTGGCCGGGTTCATGCGAATTCTAGATGATGAATTTGTCGAGCATTTCGACGGCCGTTTGTTGAACGTTCATCCATCGCTGCTGCCAAAATACCCGGGGTTGAACACTTACCGCCGGGTGCTGGCGGCAAAAGACGGTGTGCATGGCTGCAGCATCCACTTTGTCAGCTCGCGGGTGGATGGCGGACCGGTTGTCGCCCAGACCGAGGTGCCGATCCGGGCCGATGATGACGAAATCAGCCTTTCAGCCAGGGTTCAGGCTTCCGAGCATAAACTGTATCCCATGGTCATCGGCTGGTTTGCCAACGGTGGACTGCAGTGCCAATACGAAACCATCATGCTGGACGGCAAACGGTTGGCAAAGCCCAGAAAGTTTGCGTTCACGGGTCTTGATGAGACACAGGAATCAGGGAAGCTCTGATCTATTCATGTCGATTAAAATGATAAAAATCAGTGGGCTGGCGGCGTTGCTGGCGACGGCCAGCCTGGTCGGCGCCGCAACTGAAATGTCGCCCGTCCAGCAGCCGGTAACCCACCCTGCCCTGCAGCCGTTCACGGCCAGTTACCAGGTTTTGCGTGGCAAAAAACGTGTCGGCGTCTCCAAGGTCGAACTGGTTGCCGATGGCGGTGGCTTGTTTGTTTACCGGACCCGCGTCAAGCCACGTGGCTGGGCCAAATTGTTCGTGCATCGGGATGTGAAAGCTGAAAGCCGCTTCACCCTGAAAAATGGTCTGCCGTGTCCGCAAGCGTATACTTCCAATGGCGCGAAAAAAAATGATACTCAACGCATTTTGTTCGATCCACTGAATAATGAAATATCGAATCGATACAAGGGTATCGATAAAACCTTGCCATGGTCGCCGGGCGTACTGGATCTTCTGAGCATGGATATTGCAATGAAACTGCAGTTTTCCCGTGGCGAAATTCCCACCGAATACACGGTAGCGGAAAAAAACAGCATCCGGGAATACCATCTCGAAATAGAGGACACAGAATCCATTCAGACGCCCTTTGGCGAATATGCCGCAGTCAGGATAAGGCGGCAAAAAACCGGCTCCGACAATCATGCCATCATCTGGCTGGCGCCCGAGCTGGATTACCTGATGCTGCGTTTCGATAAATACAAGAGAGGGAAAATCGATTTTTCGATTCGCCTGAACGACTACAATCCCGCGCCCGGGAATTGATTCGAAGCGAGCCCGCGGCTCAGGCCTTTGGCAAGGTAACCCCGGTCTGGCCCTGGTATTTTCCGCCGCGATCGAGGTAGGAAGTCTCGCAATCTTCATCCGACTCGAAAAACAGCATCTGGGCAACGCCCTCGTTCGCATAGACCTTTGCCGGCAGTGGTGAAGTATTGGAAAATTCCAGCGTCACATGGCCCTCCCACTCGGGCTCCAGCGGTGTGACATTCACGATGATCCCGCAACGTGCGTAGGTGGATTTTCCGAGACAAATGGTCAGTACCCGCCGCGGTATCCGGAAATACTCGATCGTCCTGGCCAGCACAAAAGAGTTTGGCGGAATAATGCATACATCGGCTTTCAGGTCGACGAAGCTGTCAGTCTCAAAATGTTTGGGATCGACAATGGCGGAATTGATATTCGTGAAAATCTTGAATTCCGGGGCGCACCGAACATCGTAGCCGTAGCTGGAAGTCCCGTACGACACCACCGGGCCGTTGCCGTTTTTCCTGACCTGCCCCGCTTCGAACGGCTCGATCATGCCATGCTCGGCAACCATGCGTCTTATCCACTTGTCCGACTTGATGCTCATTAGCGGTCCTCGATACTGATTTTCGGGAACAGGTGGCTGTAATCCTTGCGCTTTGCCGCGAGTTGGGCGCTCATTCTCAGCGCAATCTGCTGGTAACGCTTAGCCAGCGGACTCTCCTCGTCGGCGACGACGGTTGGATTGCCGCCGTCTGCGTGCTCCCTGATGCGAATATCCAGCGGCAGGGAACCCAGCAACGGCACCTTGTATTGCTCCGCCATTTCCCGTCCCCCGCCACTGCCGAAAACGTGTTCCTCGTGGCCACATTGCGAACAAATATGCGTACTCATATTTTCGACGATTCCGAGTACCGGGACCGAAACTTTTTCAAACATCTTCAGTCCCTTGCGTGCATCGAGCAAGGCGATGTCCTGTGGCGTGGTGACGATGACGGCGCCGCTTAGCGGCACCTTTTGCGACAAGGTCAGCTGGGTATCGCCGGTCCCCGGCGGCATATCGACGATCAGGTAGTCCAGTTCGCCCCACACGGTATCGGTTATCAATTGGGTCAGCGCATGGGTGACCATCGGCCCGCGCCAGACCATCGCCTGCTCCTGGTCGATCAGAAACCCGATGGACATCGCGCTGATCCCATGCGCCTGCAGGGGCTGCATCGTCTTGCCATCGGTGCTGCTGGGACGTTGCCCGCCCAGGCCCAGCATCTGCGGCAGGCTCGGGCCATAAATATCGGCGTCCAGGATGCCGGTTTTTGCACCCTCGCGCGCCAGGGCCAGCGCCAGGTTTACCGCGGTCGTCGATTTGCCGACTCCGCCCTTGCCGGAGGCAACCGCGATGACGTTTCTCACCTGTCCCAGTGGTTTCAAAGTAGCCTGGACGGCATGCGCCGCCACCCGCCAGGCTATCTCGAGCTTGACCGGGCTTTGCCCCAGCTTTTCCTCGATCAACGGGGTCAGCTCGGCAATCAGCTTGTCCCGGTACCGGTCCGCGGGAAAACCCAGGCTGATCTCGATGACCAGGCCACCATCCGCTTTGTTCACATCGACGACCTTGGCCACATCGGCGAGCGGGTGCCCAAGTTCGTCTTCACCAAAATCCGCGAGAACTTTGGCAAGCCCCGGATCGATGTCGTTTTTCATTGCCAGATTGAAATCACAGAAAAGTGGCCTATTGTAACCTGTCCCGGCCGGTCCCTGAACAATTGCACGCTGTGATTCAGGTCGCTATTTTGCTGCCAGCCATGTGGCATAATGTGACAGATAATGGTGCAAACTCTCTGAAAACAGTGGATATTCACCGCAGACCGGGTTTGCCTGCAAGCCAGCGGAGCCAGCGTAATCGTGACGACTGAGACTCATAGTACATGAAGTTTTTTCCTTCCATGAGGGCGGAACGCCTTATGTCCCAGGTTTTGGAACTTGGTGAGGTGGAATCGCCAGCGGCCGTAAAAGCGCTGGAAAAGCTGTCTACCCTCGGTGGCAGCGCCGTTCCTCCGGTTCTGGAAGCCCTGGCGCATGCCGACAAGAAACAAACCGTAGCCTATGTCGATGTCCTGTCGCAGACGCTCTCAGACAAGACCTTTCCCCTTTACGGAGAAGGACTGAAGGAAAAAAACGAGCGGGTTGTCGCCGGCATCGCCTGGGCCATGACCAGCAGCAACCAGTACAACCCTTCATTGTTGCTGGAATTGCTCCGCGATCCGGACACCAACAAAGCAGCGGTCATTTCTGTACTCAAACACAACAACAAACGTCTGAACGTATACGAGCTTTTGCGGGTGGCGTACAAGGTCGAGCCGCACGAGAAAGCGGCGATCTTTGGCCTGATCGCGGGCCTGGTCAAAGAAGACATGGTGCCTGACCTGATCGAACGCATGGAGGGCAAGGACTCGATAGCCAAGGTACACATCATCAATCTCCTTTACCGCTACAACAAACCCGAGGTCAGACGCTGCTTCGAAAAGCAACTCGGCAACAGGAACAAGATGGTCCGCCAGGCCGCGCTGACCGCGTTAAGCCACATGGACGGAGACATCGATTCGGAAGCGGTCATGCGATTGTTGCGCGACCCGGATCTGGAGGTGCAAAACAAGGCAATCGACCTGGTGATCAAGATCAACCACCCCGACACCGTCAAGCACCTGGTCCATATCCTCAAAGACGAGTCCGAATTTGTTCGCCGCGCGGCCGTCGAGGTGCTGAACGAAATCGGTGATGCCAATTCGATCAAGCATCTGCTGGAAGCCATCGCCGATGAAGACTGGTGGGTGAGATCCCGGGCAGCCGACGCTTTGGCAAAAATCGGCGGGTCACGGGTCGTGGATGCGGTCATGGAATTGATCGGCGATAAGGACGAAGGCATAAGACGGGCGGCTATCGAAATCCTCAATGTGACGCGCGACAAACGAGCCATCGGCAAACTGATTGCCGCAACCAAGGACAAGGACTGGTGGGTCAGCGAACGCGCGGTGGACGCACTGGCCGAAATCGGCAGCAAGGAAGCGGTGCCGGCGTTGGTCGAAATGGTGAAATCCAACCACAAGGCAATGCCGGTCATTATCCGCGCGCTCGCCAAGCTTGGCGATGAGAATTGCATCGATACGGTGCTACCGTTGCTGGACCAGGAGGATAAAGCAATCCGGCTGGAAGCCATGGCGGCCCTGTCCAGCCTGGCAGATGCGAGCCATTCAGAGACCGTCCGGAAAGCCATTGCCGCCCACGCAGGCGGCAATGATGAAACCGTCAATCGCGCCGCAAACCGGGCGATGAAGAAACTCGAGCGGCGTTTCTCGGATACGGCGGTTCTCTCGGATGAGGAAGTCGCACAATACGCCGAACCCGATCATACCTTGCTTATGGATAGCCGCGAAGTCAACGAAGTCATCAAGGCGGCCGAGAAAGCCAAGATTCTGGACATTACGACCCTGAAACCAGGCGATATCATCGCAGACCGTTACAAATTCATCACCCAGATCGGCAAAGGCGCATTCGGTACCGTGTTGCTGGTTGAAGACAGCGTGGTCGATGAACAATTGATACTCAAATTTCTTAATCCGAATGTTTCGTCGGATGAAGAAATGCTCAAACGCTTCGTACATGAGTTGCGTTATTCAAGAAAAATCACCCACAAGAACGTCATTCGAATCTATGATTTTCTTTTCCTGCAGGGCCTGTACGCCATCTCGATGGAATATTTTCCGTCGCATACCCTGGGCGGCGAAGTCGTCGATGAAAAACCGCTGGCTACTAAAAAGGCCGTTCGCTTCGCATGTGATATCGCCACCGGTATGGCCGTCGCCCACGCCGCGGGCATTGTGCACCGGGATCTGAAACCGGCAAATATTCTGATCAACGAAGAAGGCCTGCTGAAGATCGTGGATTTTGGCGTCGCGGCAGCCCAAAAAAGCGGCGACACCCAACTGACCAAGACCGGTTACGTGATCGGTTCACCGAAATACATGGCCCCGGAACAGATTCTTGGCAAGAAAGTCAACGTTCAGGCGGATATCTATAGCCTCGGCATAATTCTTTACGAACTTTTGACCGGCGTACCGCCATACCGCCGCGGTGACCACATGTCGGTGATGTACCAGCATGTGCAGGGCAAGGCGCCATCAGCGATCGAGGTCAATAAGAAGATACCGAAGGAACTGAGCGAGATCATCCGCAAGGCCATGTCCCTCGACCCCAAGGATCGACAAGAATCCATGGATGATATCTATCAGGCAATGGACGCGTACCTTTGATATTCTAGGCCCTGGAATCATTCAGGGTGGATTCAAATGACAATAAGATCGCAGGGCGGGTGCTGATGGCAAAAATCGATGCGTTCCTGAAACTCGGCCTGCAGCAAGGCTGCTCCGATATCCACCTCGCGGTCGGCGTCCCCCCGATGCTCAGGCTGCATGGCGACCTGACCCCGATCCGCTTTCGCGATCTTGGCGATACTGAATTGCAAGGATATGTCGACGAAATCCTGACCGAAAACCAGCGTGACCGGTTTGACGCCGGTAGCGACCTGGACTTCGCCTATGTCAGTGAAGACCGCGGCCGGTTCCGGGTCAATATTTTTCGCAAGGAAACCGGTGTTGGCGCAACCTTCAGACACATTCCGGACGAAGTACCGGAACTGGACGAACTTGGCATGCCGCCAATCGTAAAGAAACTTTGCGACTATCATCAGGGCATGATCCTGGTTACCGGTTCGACCGGAACCGGAAAATCGACGACCCTCGCCGCGATGATCGATTACATCAATCGAAATCGCCGAGTGAATATCATCAGCCTGGAAGACCCGATCGAATTCGTGCATTCCAGCAAGAGTTCGCAGATAATCCAGCGGGAACTGGGCACCCATATACGCTCCTTTGCCGATGGCGTCCGCGCCGCAATGCGCGAAGATCCGGATGTCATCCTGGTCGGCGAACTGCGCGACGAGGAAACCATTTCCATGGCGATGACCGCTGCCGAAACGGGGCATCTCGTTCTTGGCACCTTGCATACGACCGGAGCCGTAAAATCCATAGACCGCATGATCGATGCTTTGCCGGCCGACCTTCGCGAACAGACGAAATCGTTTCTGACCCAGGGTTTGATCGCCGTGATCTCCCAGGTACTGGTCAGGACGCCGGATTCCAGGGGCCGCAAGGCGATCCTGGAAATCATGATCATGACCCGCGCCATCGCCAAGCTCATCTCGACAGACCAGACCCACCAAATCCCGTCCCAGTTGCAAACCGGCAAGAACCTGGGAATGCAAATGCTCGATCAGGCATTGCTTGACGCCATTGAAGCCAAGGAGATTGACCCGGATCATGCGGCATCCTTTGCGCAGGATAAATCCCTGTTCAAGCGTTTTGTCACCGATGCCATCCTGATGCCCGGATTCGAAACCTGAAACGGAGATCGCCCGTGAGCCTGATCGAAGAGTTGCTAAAGGAGACGGTGGAAAAAAACGGCTCTGACCTGCATTTCGTCGCCGGAGACCCGCCCCGTATCAGGCAATTCGGTGAACTGAATACACTCCGCCCGGAACCTCTTGGCCAGGAAGAAGCCGAGACCGAACTTGGGCAGATCATGACCCGCAAGGCGCAAAAGGCGCTGGATAAGCAAGATGGCGCTGATTTTGCCTATACCTTGGGTGACATCTCCCGATTCCGGGTCAATATCTTCCGTCACCTCGGTGGACTGGGCGGTATTTTCAGGACCATCCCGAGCAAGACCCTGACCCTGGTTGACCTTGGCATGCCGACCGTCGTCAGCGAGCTTTGCCGCTCGTCCAGTGGTCTGATACTGGTCACGGGAAAAACCGGTTCCGGCAAATCGACAACGCTGGCGGCAATGATCGATGCCATCAACAAACGCATCAAAGGCCATATCATTACGATCGAAGATCCGATCGAGTTCATTCACAAGCGGGTCAATTGCCTGATCAGCCAGCGGGAAATCGGGACGCACACCTACAGTTTTGCCGCCGCCCTCCAATCTGCGATGCGCGAAGACCCGGATGTCGTCCTGGTTGGCGAAATGCGCGATCTTGAAACGATGAGTATCGCGGTTACCGCGGCAGAAATGGGAATCCTGGTCATGGGAACCCTGCACACGAACGGCGCGGCCGCTACCGTCGATCGTATCGTTCATGCTTTTCCGGCGGAAAAGCAAGGCCCGGTTCGGGCGATGCTGTCGACATCGTTGAGGGGTGTGATTTCACAGCAACTGGTCAGGCGAAGCGACAAGGACGGCCTGGTCGCCGCCCTGGACATACTGATCAACAATTCGGCGATTTCCAACCTGGTTCGCCAGGGAAAACTGGATCAGCTGGAAAACACGATGGCGAGCAGCGCCGGCGTTGGCATGTGCACCATGGACGGGTCCCTGATGTCGCTTTACAACAAAGGGACGATCTCCGCCGAAGAGGCCTATATGAAGGCGCTCGACAAGAAGAAATTCGAGGAGATCAGAGAGCTGGAAGCGCCCCGAAATGGCTGACCCTTGTGGCATAATCCGGCCTTGATACACAACGGCTTTGCGGGCACACCGGGCGCTAAACCATAATGAACAGACAAAAACGCCAGATCCTGGTGAGCAGCGCCCTGCCTTATGCAAATGGACCCTTGCACCTCGGCCATATGCTGGAATACGTGCAGACAGATATCTGGGTGCGTTTTCAAAAGCTCCGCGGCAATGACTGTGTGTTTGTCTGCGCCAGCGACGCCCATGGCACGCCGATCATGCTGACCGCGGAGAAAGAAGGAATCACCCCGGAAGAACTCATTGACCGGGTTGCCGAGAGCAACCGGCGGGACTATGCGGATTTCCATATCGAAATGGATAACTTTCACAGCACCCATTCCGAGGAAAATCGCGAACTTGTAGAAAGCATATACGCCAACCTGGTGGAGAACGGTCACATCACCCGGAAAACAATCCACCAGGCCTTTGACGAACAGCGCAACATGTTTCTCCCCGACCGGTATGTACGCGGCAATTGTCCCAGGTGCGGCGCGAACGAACAGTACGGCGATAGTTGTGAGGTCTGCGGCGCGACTTATTCGCCATCCGAACTGGTCAACCCGATTTCGGTCGTTTCGGGGAACCCGCCGGTGAAAAAAGAGTCCGAACACCTGTTTTTCCGGCTTGCCGATTTTGCAACGATGCTGCGCGAATGGATACACAGCGGACAACTGCATGCCAGCATAGTCAACAAACTGGACGAGTGGTTCGAAGCGGGCCTGCGCGACTGGGATATCTCACGGGATGCGCCCTATTTCGGCTTCGAAATTCCCGGGGAAGACTGTAAGTATTTTTACGTCTGGCTGGACGCCCCGGTTGGTTATATGTCGAGCTTTCTCCAGTATTGCCGCAACGAAGGCGTCGACTTCGACAGTTACTGGCGACCGGGCGGCAGCACCGAGCTTTATCATTTCGTCGGCAAAGACATCATTTATTTTCATGCGCTTTTCTGGCCGGCCGTCCTGCATGGGGCCGGTTACCGGGTCCCGACCGCGGTACTGGCGCATGGTTTCCTGACCGTCAACGGCGCCAAGATGTCCAAATCGCGCGGTACCTTTATCACCGCCAGGACATACCTGGAGCATCTCGACCCCGAGCACCTCAGATATTATTTCGCCGGCAAGCTGGGACCCGGCATCGATGACCTCGATTTGAATCTCGAGGACTTCAGGCAACGCGTAAACAGCGATGTCGTCGGCAAGCTGGTAAATATTGCCAGTCGTTGCGCCGGTTTCGTTCTGCGCACGGGCGATGGAAAGCTGGCCGCCGAAATACCGGATCCGGATTTGTTCGCCCGGTTTGCGGATGCGTCCGATGCTATCGCCGATGCCTACGAGAAACGCGAATACTCGCGCGCCATTCGCAAGATCATGGCGCTGGCCGACGAGGCAAACCGGTTTATCGATGAGAACAAGCCGTGGGTTCTCGCCAAGGATGACGGCAATGAGCAAAAAATTCAGGCCATCTGTACGCAGGGCCTCAATCATTTCAGGCAACTTTGCATTTATCTCAAACCGGTGCTGCCCGAACTCGTGGGCAATGCCGAGGAATTTCTGCAATCCGGTGAATTGAACTGGGACGATTTGCAAAAACCGCAATTGGGAAGCGCGATCAATCCGTTCAAGCCACTGGCCCAAAGAATTGAGACGACGGATATCGAAAAAATGCTGCAGGCGTCACGCGAAGAACTGGCGCCATCGGCGAATCACTGAGAGCAGGACTACATGATCGGCACCAAGGTATGAGATGAGCGAACTGGGTTTGATAATCGTCAGTACCGTTCTGGTCAACAATTTCGTACTGGTGAAGTTTCTTGGCCTGTGCCCGTTCATGGGCGTATCGCGGAAACTGGATGGCGCCGTGGGCATGGGCCTGGCGACGACTTTCGTCCTTACCTTGTCTTCCGCGGCCAGCTACCTCCTGCATCATTACCTGCTCGAACCGCTGGGCCTGACCTACCTGAGGACGATTACCTTTATTTTACTAATCGCCGCAATGGTTCAATTTACGGAAATGATGGTGCGGAGGTCCAGCCCACTGCTTTACCAGATCCTTGGAATATATTTGCCGCTGATAACCACCAATTGCGCAGTCCTCGGCGTGACCTTGTTGAATGTCCAGGAGTCGCATGGCTTCGTGGAGTCGCTGCTGTACGGCTTCGGGGCCGCGCTCGGGTTTTCGATGGTCCTGGTTTTCTTTTCCGCGATCCGCGAAAGAATTGAACTTGCCGATATACCAAAGCCCTTTAAAGGCGCATCAATCGCGCTGATCACGGCGGGGATCATGGCGCTCGCTTTTATCGGCTTTAGCGGGCTGGTCAAGGCGTAGTCTTGATCGCGATCATCACAATCGGCTTGCTCGCGCTCGCTTTGGGCCTGGCGCTTGGTTTTGCCGCGGACCGTTTCAGAATTAGCAAAAACCCGGTGGCCGACCAGATCAACAACCTGCTGCCACAAACACAATGCGGCCAGTGCAACTTCCCGGGTTGCCGGCCCTATGCGGAGGCAATAGCCGCGGGCGAGGCGGATATCAACCAATGCCCGCCTGGCGGCGAAGCGACGATCCAGGCGCTGGCCAAGCTGCTCGGCCGGGATATCAAATCGCTCGATCCCGATTATGGCGAAGAAAAACCGCTCGCAATAGCCGTCATCGATGAAGATCTGTGTATCGGCTGCACGCTCTGCATCCAGGCTTGCCCGGTGGACGCCATACTTGGCGCCAGCAAGCAGATGCACACGGTGATCGTGTCCGAGTGTACCGGTTGTGATCTGTGTGTAGAGCCCTGCCCCGTTGACTGTATCGATATGGTCGTCCCGGAACCGCAACCGGGTAACTGGAAATGGCCCAGCCCGGAACAGCGGGTCAGCCAGTAAGATTATGGAACAGCAAGACAAAATCATGCCACGCCGTTTCAGGGGCGGTCTGAAGCTATTACCCAACAAGATTCAGTCCACGTTGACCCCGATTCGACACGTTCCGATTCCGGATAAACTGGTAGTTCCGCTGAGCCAGCACATCGGCCGCGAGGCCATGCCGCTGGTAAAAGCCGGCGACAAGGTGTGCAAAGGGCAACCGATCGGCGCGGCCGATGGCGAGGTGTCGGCGCCGGTGCATGCACCGACATCGGGAATTGTAGAGTCCATAGGCATGCACCCGGTCCCGCATCCTGGTGGTCTTAGTGCGCTGTGCGTGGTACTCAGGTCGGACGGCAAGGACCGTGCGATCGATACCGGTCTTGCCTGCCTGGATTACCTGTCGCTGAGTCCGGGGGAAATCCAGGGCCGAATCCAACAGGCCGGTATCACCGGGCTCGGCGGCGCGGTGTACCCGACGGCTGCCAAGATGTCCAAGGCCGAAGACAGGGGCATCAAGGCTCTGATCGTCAACGCCGCCGAATGCGAACCCATTATCAGCTGCGATGACATGTTGATGAGGGAGCATGCGGATGATTTGATAACCGGGATTCAGATCATGCTGCACGCGATGTCTGCTCCAAGGGCACTGATCGGCATCGAGCGAGACAAGAAAAGAGCCATAACCGCACTCGAAAAAGCGTTAGCCCGGATTGGCGACGAGCGCATCGTCCTGCGAAAAATTTACTCGATATATCCTGCCGGCGGAGAGCGGCAACTGGTGCAGGTCCTGACCGGCCAGGAGGTTCCCCATGACGGTTTCCCACAGGACATCGGCTATCTGTCGCAAAACGTCGGTACGGCGCTGGCGATCAAACATGCGTTGATCGATGGGCAGCCGCTGATTTCACGAATCACCACCGTTGCAGGGAAAGGCGTCCATCTGCCTGGCAACCTCGAAGTCAGGCTGGGAACGCCAATCGCAGACCTGGTCGCGGCGTGTGGCGGCTATCACGACGGCGCCGAAGCATTGGTGATGGGCGGCCCGATGATGGGGTTTTCACTGACCGACGACCGGCTGCCGGTCGTCAAGGGAACCAACTGTATTGCGGTCGCCGGCCCGAGCGAGCTGGAGCAGACCGATTTCGTGATGCCGTGCATACGCTGCGGCAAATGCGCGCAAGTATGCCCTGTCAGTCTGCAGCCGGAGGAACTGTACTGGCAGATCAAAGGCGGGGACCTGGACAAAGCGGCCAAACTTTCGGTCGACGCCTGCATCGAGTGCGGTTGCTGCGATTATGTTTGCCCGAGCCATATCCCCCTTGCCCAGTATTTTCGATACGCCAAGTCGGAGTTGTCCGCACGCGACCGGCAACAGCAAAAGTCGCAACTGGCAAAACACAGGTTTGAGGACCGCGCCGGACGCATCAGGATCGAGGAAGATGCGCGGCAGGCACGACTGACCGCCCGCAAAAAACGGCTCGCCGAGGGCAGCCAGCAGGAACGCGAGCGGCAGATTTCAGCCTCGGTGCAACGCGCGCAGGCAAAGACCGATGCAACGGTCGAGCCGGACCAGGATCTCGGCGAATGAAATTTGAATCCCAGTTCGCGCCGCATATCACGCCATCGGGCAGCGTGCGGCGCATGATGCAACGGGTACTCAAGGCCCTGGTCCCGGCAGCCATGGCGCATGTCTATTTCTTCGGTCCCGGGCTGATATTCAATATTGTCATTGCCGGCGGAGTTGCACTCGCGGCCGAGGCTGCAATGCTGAGGTTGCGCGGGCTGCCCTTGCGGCCATACCTGCTGGATTTCAGCGCGCTGGTGACCGCGGTGTTGATCGCCTTTACGCTGCCGCCGCTGACGCCCTGGTGGGTAACGGCGACCGGCGTTACTTTCGCCATCGTCATTGCCAAACACCTGTACGGTGGCCTCGGGCAAAATCCGTTCAACCCCGCAATGACCGCCTATGTGGTTTTGCTGGTGTCTTTTCCGGTCTACATGACCAGTTGGCTGCCGCCGTTGAATGTGGACATCGGTATTGCCCACCCCGATTTCGGCGACAGTCTTTTTTACCTGTTTACCGGACGCCTGCCGGCCGGGCAAATGATGGACACAATCACCGCCGCTTCGCCACTGGATGTAACCAGGAACCAGTTGGCACAGGCCATGAACTACTCGGAAATCAAGAACGGTCCGTTGTTTGGAAATTTCGCCGGCAAAGGCTGGGAGTGGATCGGCATATACAGTGCATTGGGTGGCATGTGGCTGCTCTACAAGGGCGTAATCCGCTGGCAGATCCCGACGTTCATGTTGCTCGGCCTGTTCGTGACGGCGGCCGTCATGTACCTGCTGAACCCGGGCGCCTATGTGCCATCCGGGTTTCACCTGTTTGCCGGCGCCGCGCTGTTCGGTGCGTTTTTTATTGCAACCGACCCGGTCACTGCACCGATATCGCCCCTCGGTCAGAAAATATATGGCGCCTGTATTGGTATTCTCGTTTACGTGATCCGTACCTGGGGCGGGTTTCCGGATGGCGTCGCCTTCGCCGTGCTGTTCATGAATATGACGACGCCATTGATCGACCATTACACGAGGCCGCGGGTTTACGGCCATGACTGAGCGCGGAAATTTGTTGAGGTTGATGAGCCGCTCCGGTCTGAGCTTGCTTTTGTTCGCCGTACTCGGCGTGGGAGTCGTGACTTTTTTCTATGTACTGACGGCGGACAGGATAGAAAAGAACGAGCGCGAGTACATGATGCGCAGCCTCAACGAGTTGATACCGGCGTCAGCCTACGATAACGATTTTTTTACGGATACGATCGCCGTAATCGATGAGGAACTGCTCGGCAGCGACCAGGGCGTCGCCGTTTACCGGGCGCGCCGGCTGGGACAGCCGGTTGGCCTGATCATCTCGCCGCAGGCCCCCAATGGTTACAACGGCGTGATTCGCCTGCTGGTCGGCTTTTATGCCGATGGCACGCTGGCGGGAGTCAGGATCGTAGCTCACCGCGAGACACCGGGTCTGGGCGACGGGATCGACCAGCAACGCTCCGACTGGGTTGAGCAGTTTCCCGGCCTGTCGCTGGCGAGTGCCCCGCCAGCGGACTGGCAGGTGAAGAAAGACGGTGGCCGGTTCGACCAACTCACCGGCGCGACAATCAGCCCACGGGTCGTGGTTCAGGCAGTCCATAAGGCGATGTTGTATTTTGACCAGCATCAGGACCGCCTGTTTGCCACGGCCGCCGGCGATAGTTACCGGTTTGAGACGGAAAGCCAGCCATGAACACCGCCAGCAGGGAAATCATTCACACGGGATTGTGGAACAATAATCCCGCGCTGGTTCAACTGCTGGGGCTTTGCCCGCTGCTTGCGGTCAGCAACAGCCTGGTCAATGGCCTGGGACTCGGCATCGCAACCGTCGCCGTTCTTTGTGCTTCCAACCTGGTGGTGTCTTTGAGCCGCAACTTGTTGCGGGACGAAATTCGTATCCCGGTGTTTGTGCTGTTGATCGCTTCGCTGGTAACCGTCATCGAACTGGTCATGAACGCGTGGTTTCACGGTTTGTACCGGGTACTCGGCATCTTCGTACCGCTGATCGTCACCAACTGCGCAATAATCGGCCGCGCCGAAGCGTTTGCCTCCCGTAACCGGCCGCTGCCATCGCTGCTCGACGGCTTGGCAATGGGCGGTGGATTCGCGGCAACGCTGGTCGTGCTTGGCGCGGCCCGGGAGTTGATCGGGCGCGGCAGCTTGCTGGACGGCGCCGACTTGTTGTTCGGCGATATCGCCAGCAACTGGACCTTGCAGTTTTTCGACCCGGAACACGGATTTCTCCTCGCGCTGCTGCCCCCCGGCGCATTTATCGGCCTGGGCATGCTGGTGGCATTGAAGAATGCCCTGGATCAACGACATGCCCGACTTGTGGCGATTGCGCCCGGCAGCGATGCGGCGAGCGAGCTGGCATGAACCGCGCCAGGCGGACGGAAATTTTTCGCAGATTCAAAGCCGCCAATCCAACGCCGACGACCGAACTGCTTTACCGTTCCGAATTCGAATTACTGGTTGCCGTCATCCTTTCCGCGCAAGCCACCGATATCAGCGTCAACAAAGCGACCCGCGGCCTGTATGCGGTCGCCGATTCGCCGTCGGCCATGCTCGGACTCGGCTTGGTCGGCCTCAAAAAACACATACGCAGCATCGGTCTGTACAACACCAAGGCGAAAAACATCATCGCCACCTGCCGCATACTCGAAAAAAAATATTCAGGCGAGGTCCCGCGCACCCGGGCCGAACTCGAAAGCCTGCCCGGCGTCGGTCGCAAGACCGCCAACGTCATCCTGAATACCGCCTTCGGCGAAGCAACCATCGCCGTCGATACCCATATTTTCAGGGTTGCCAACCGCACCGGTATCGCGCCGGGAAAAACGCCGCTGGAAGTCGAAAAAAGACTGCTCAGGCTGGTCCCGGAAGACTTTCGCCAAGATGCGCACCACTGGCTGATATTGCATGGCCGGTACATTTGCAAGGCACAACGCCCGCAGTGCCCGCGGTGCCCGATCGAGGGCCTGTGCGAGTACCGGCAAAAAACAGTTCCGACCGGCCCGGCGAAAAAGAAGTAGGGAATCCCTGACCCGCTTGTCGGTCGAACGGACCGAGGGTAAGCTGAATCGTCGACTTTGTAATAATTACCCGCCGGTTGCGGTCATTTGCTGGTAGGAATGGGTCGATGCTTGCAAGCGAATGCCCGGAGGACTGAATGAGCGAAAACTATCCTGTTAAAGGCGCCGGACTGGGCCTGCGCCGGGCGTTGTTGAAACCCCTGGAAAACCAGTCTCCGAAGCAGATCGGTTTCCTTGAGGCCACGCCGGAAAACTGGATCGGCGTCGGTGGTCGGCTGGGGAAACAGTTTCGCGCGTTTACCGAGAGATACCCCTTCGTCTGTCATGGCCTGTCTTTGTCGATCGGCGGCCCCGAACCGCTGGATGTCGAATTTGTAAAGCAGTTACGGAACTTTCTCGACGAGCACGGCATTCGCTTTTACACCGAGCATCTGAGTTACTGCAGCGACCACGGGCACCTCTACGACCTGATGCCAATCCCTTTTACCGCCGATGCGGTTCATCATGTCGCCGACAGAATTCGCCAGGTACAGGATATCCTGGAACGGCCTTTTGCGATCGAAAACGTTTCCTATTACGCCGCGCCCGGCCAGGAGATGACGGAAACAGAGTTTATCAACGCGGTACTCGAGGAAGCCGATTGCGGCCTGCTGCTCGATGTCAACAACATCTACGTCAACAGCATCAACCATCGCTACGACGCGGAGGAATTCCTGACCGCGTTACCGGCGGACCGCGTGGTTTACTTTCACGTTGCCGGGCATTACGTGGAAGCCGAGGATTTGCGCATCGATACCCATGGCGCAGATGTGATAGACCCCGTCTGGCAACTTCTCGACAAGGCATATGCCCATTGCGGCGTCGTACCGACCCTGCTCGAACGCGACTTCAATATTCCGCCGCTGGCGGAGTTGATCGACGAGATGGATATCATTATCGGGTTGCAAAAAAAATGGTCGCAGCCCTCGGCGAGAGTTTCGCATGGATAAAAACTTGCCGTTCCAGCAATTGCAACATGCTTTTGCCGCGCATATTCGCGACCCGGTGAATCAACCAGCACCGGACGGTATCGAAGACCGGCGAATGACCATTTACCGGGACCTGTTTTTCAACAACCTGGTCAAATTGCTGGCCGGAACCTTTCCGGTATTGAGCAAAATAATGGGTGACGAACGCTGGCGCGTCCTGATTCGCCGGTATTTTTCCACGCATCGTTCGCAGACGCCGTATTTTCTGGAGGTTCCCAAAGATTTTCTGGACTACTTGCAAGACGAGCACACGGCTGCGGATGACGAGCCGCCTTTTTTAAACGAGTTGGCCCACTATGAGTGGGTCGAGCTCGCCCTGCAGATCGATACGGCGGAATTCGATCTTACCGGCATCGACCCGGACGGCGACCTGATAGCCGGCCGGCCGGTGCTGTCGCCCCTGGCCTGGGTGCTGGCTTACGACTATCCGGTCCACCAGATTTCCCCGGCAAACCAGCCGCATGAGCCTGCCGGGCAAAGCACGTTCCTGGTCGTTTATCGGAACCGCGACGACCAGGTGGGTTTCATGGAGATCAACGCGGTCACCGCTCGCCTGCTGGAGTTGTTGCAGGACGATGCCAATACCTTAACGGGTGGCGAACTTTTGGCCCGAATCGCCGATGAAATTAAACATCCCAACCCGCAGGTAGTCAGCGATGGCGGCAAGGATATTCTTGCAGACCTTCACGGCAAAGACATTATTCTCGGTACGAAAGCCTGACGCCCCAACGGGCTGGTTCAGAATCCCATCTGGCAGCAAACAATCTCTATCCAGGAGTCAACATGACCGCAATTTTGAACCATGTCAGCAATTTTAATGCGCAACTGCATAACATCACTGGCCATCTTGATGGTGTCGCTTCGCTGGCGTTGCGCTTGATCCTCGGTCCGGTGCTGATCGTGTCGGGATGGGAAAAGCTCACCGGCGCCAATTATTTTGGCAGCATGCTGGACAGCTTCCCTTTTCCTTTCAATATTCTTCCGCCCGAGCTGAGCTGGCAGATGTCGATCTGGATCGAATTGATTGGTGGATTTTTACTACTGGCGGGTCTGGCCGTACGCTGGATATCCCTGCCACTGATGGTCATGATGTTCGTCGCCGGATACTCGGTTCATCTCAAGAACGGCTGGGCGGCGATCGCCCCGTCATTCCCGTCACCGGTCTGCGTACAGGGAACCACCGAATACGAAGAGGCTGGCCCGTTCAAAACCTTCGTCGAGTGTCTGAACACCAACGAGCGGACGATTGAAGCCTCGAAACGGCTGGCCAAGGCCAAGACCATCCTGCGCGAACACGGCAACTATCGCTACCTGAACGGCAGCGGATCCATCGTCAAGCTGAACAACGGCATAGAATTTGCCGCGACTTACCTGGTGATGCTTATGGCCTTGCTGATTATCGGCGGCGGCCGCTATCTCAGCGCCGATTACTGGCTGGCGAGGAAGTTTCGCATCGACTGATGCAGCGCCTACGAAACCATTTGTGTAGCGGCTAGCTTTTTTTCGGCAAGTACAAATCGGTCAACGTCCCTTCAAAAGCCTCGGCGGCGAAGGCGAGGGTCTCCGACAGGGTCGGGTGCGGGTGGATGGTCAGCGCGATATCGGAAGCGTCGCATCCCATCTCGATCGCCAATGCCATTTCGGCGATCAGGTCGCCGGCCTGCGGGCCGACTATGCCGGCGCCGATTAGCTGCCCGCTGTCTTCGTCGAACAACAGCTTGCTCAGGCCCTCATTTCTGCCGAGCGACAACGAGCGGCCGCTGGCCGCCCACGGAAACACGCCCTTGCCGTATGACCTCCCCTGTGCCTTGAGTTCGGCTTCGGTCTCGCCTACCCACGCGATTTCAGGGTCGGTGTAGGCCACCGATGGAATAACCCTGGCGTCGAATGAGCGCTTCAGGCCGCTGGCGACTTCCGCTGCGGTCTTTCCTTCGTGGCTGGCCTTGTGGGCGAGCATCGGCTCGCCGACGATATCGCCGATCGCAAAAATGTGCGCCTGGTTGGTCCGCATTTGCCGGTCGACAGGAATAAAACCGTGCTCATCCACAGTTACGCCCGCCGCCTCCGCGCCGATCACCGAACCGTTCGGTTTGCGCCCGACTGCGACGAGGATACGACCGTAAATCTGCGGGTCCGGCGCACCATCGCCGGAAAAACTAACTTTGAGCCCCTCGTCGAGCGCCTCGACTCCGCTTACCGTGACGCCGAGCATGATCTGCTCGTATTGTTTTCGAATCCGTTTTTCAAGCGGCCGGACCAGGTCGGGATCGCACCCGGGCATCAGCCCGCTGGTCATTTCGACGACCGAGACACCGACCCCGAGGGCCTGGTACACGGTTGCCAATTCCAGGCCGATAATCCCGCCACCGATGACCAGCATCCGTGCCGGGAGCTCCTCCAACTCGAGCGCGCCGGTCGAATCCATGATCCGCTTGTCGTCGGGCAGAAATGGCAGCCAGGCCGATTCCGAACCCGCGGCAATGATGCACTGCTCGAACTCGATGACCTGCGGCTTTCCGGCGTCAGCGGATCCGCTCACCTGCAGGTGGTGCGCCGACAAGAATTCACCCTGTCCTTTGACGACGCGAACCTTGCGTTTTTTTGCCAACCCGTCCAGACCGCCGGTCAGTTGCCCGACGATCTTGTCTTTCCATCCGCGCAATCCCTGCGGGTCGATAACCGGCCTGGAAAAAGTGACGCCGAACTCGGCCATGGATTTTGCATCGTCCATGACCTTGGCGACATGCAGCAGCGCTTTCGAAGGGATACAGCCAACGTTGAGGCAAACCCCGCCGAGTGCGTCCCAGCGCTCCACCAGCGTCGTCTCTAACCCGAGATCGGCCGCTCGAAACGCGGCTGTGTACCCTCCCGGCCCGGACCCCAAAACCAGCAGGCGGGTAGAGATATCGACCTTTCCGGAGTAATCAGAAGCCGTCATCGCCGTTTCGCCCCTGCCACTACAACGGTGCCGTCAGCTTGCCGGGGTCGGCGAGCACTGTGGACAGGTAGCTGGTAAAGCGAACCGCCTGGACGCCATCGATGACCCGGTGATCGTAGGACACGGAGAATGGCAACATCAGCCGCGCCACGAATTTCCCATCGACGTATACGGGTTTCATCGCGGAACGCGCGACACCCATGATCGCGACCTCCGGCGCATTGATGATCGGCGTGAACCCGGTACCGCCGATACCACCGAGACTGGAAATCGTAAAACTCCCGCCCTGCATCTCGTCGGCTCTAAGTTTGCCATCGCGCGCCTTCGCGCTGAGTGCGCCGAGCTGGCCGGCCAGGGCATAAATATCCAGCTTGTCGGCATCGCGAATCACCGGCACCATCAGCCCGTTTGGCGTATCGGCGGCGAATCCCAGGTGACAATATTTCTTGTAAACCAGGTGCTCGCCATCGGCAGACAGTGAACTGTTGAAATTCGGGAATTCCTTCAGCGCCAGCACGCAGGCCCTCAGAATAAACGCCAGCGGCGTCAGTTTGACGTCCTTGTCGGCGGCGACCGGCTTCAAATCCTTCCTGACTTTTTCGAGTTCCGTGATATCGGCTTCATCGAACTGGAACACGTGGGGTAAATTGATCCAGGCCGCCTGCAGCCGGGGCCCGGAGATTTTCTGGATACGGCCCAGCGCTTTAGTCTCGACCTCGCCAAAACGGGCAAAATCGACCGCGGGCACCTTCGGCAATGCGGTGCCCGGCACCCCGGTACCTCCTTTCAAGATGGCCTTGACCCATGCCTTGACGTCGTCGTGGGTGATTCGATTCTTTAGCCCGCTGCCTTCGACCTGTCCAAGGTCGACGCCCAGTTCGCGCGCCAGCATCCTGACCGATGGCCCTGCGTGGGCGCGGGAGAAACTGGTCTCGTCTATGGCCGGCAAATCCTTCGCCGCCCCGGGGGCCCGCGCTGGCACAGGCATTTCCGCGGCAGGCGCCGGTTCGGCTGCCGGGGCCGGGGCCTGACGGCTTTCCGGCACCGGCGCCGGAATCCCCAGCATCGTCACAATCAGGTCGCCCGCGGATACTTTGTCGCCTTCTTTGACCGCGACCGACACGATCCTGCCTCCGGCCGGGGCCGGAACGTCCATAGCTGCCTTGTCTGTTTCCAGGGTTACCAGCGGGTCTTCGAGCTCAATTTCCTGATCTGCCCGGACCAGCACCTCGATCACATCCACATCGGTGAAATCACCGAGATCGGGTACCCGGATTTCGATCTCCACCGGCGGCGAAGATACTTTTTCTTCTGCTGCAGAATCCCCCGCATCCGCCGGTGCCGGTTTCTCGCCTTCCGAATCCAGCAACAACACCAGGTCACCTTCGGAAACCTTGGCGCCTACCTTCAGACTGACCTCAACCACCGTCCCCGCCACCGTCGCCGGTATATCCATGGCCGCCTTATCGGTTTCCACGGTTACCAGGGGATCCTCGATCTCAACCCGGTCTCCCGCTGCCACCATGACCTCGATGACTTCCACGTCCTGGAAATCACCAATATCGGGAACCCGGATTTCGATTCGTTGCGCCATTATCCGCCGAGACCCTATACGCCGACCGGGTCCGGTTTTTTCGGGTCGATGCCGAGTTTCTTGATCGCTTCACTGACCGTCGCGTAATCCAGCTTGCCGTCATCGGCCAGCGCCTTGAGCGCCGCGAGAGCAATGTGCCGGCGATCGACTTCGAAATGACTGCGCAAGGCAGCGCGTGCGTCGCTGCGCCCGAAACCGTCCGTCCCCAGTACCACGAAGCGTCCCGGGACCCACTGCCTGATCTGGTCGGGCACGGCCTTCATGTAATCTGTCGCCACGATATAGGGCCCCTCCCGGTCGCCCAGGCACTGCTGAACGTAGCATCGCCGTTGCTCCTTGCCCGGGTTCAGGCGATTGTAGCGTTCGACTTCCAGACCATCGCGCCGCAATTGATTGAAGCTGGTCACGCTCCAGACATCGGCGGGTATCGAGAAATCTTTTTCCAGCAGGTCGGCGGCCGCCTCGACTTCCCTCAGTATGGTTCCCGAGCCCATCAACTGGGCGCGAACCTGCCCGCGCTGGCCGATGCGCAAAAGATACATGCCATTGAGAATGCCCTGCTCGACCCCCGCGGGCATCGCCGGGTGGACATAGTTCTCATTCATGCATGTGATGTAGTAGAAGACGCTTTCCTGCTCTTCGACCATGCGGCGCAAACCATCCTGGACAATTACCGCAAGCTCGTAGGCGTACGCGGGATCGTAGGAAACGCAGTTGGGAATCGTCGAGGCCAGCAAATGACTGTGGCCATCCTGGTGCTGGAGGCCTTCGCCAGCGAGCGTCGTCCGCCCCGCCGTTCCCCCGATCAGGAAACCGCGCGCCTGCATATCGCCCGCCGCCCAGGCGAAATCGCCGATCCGCTGGAAACCGAACATCGAATAAAAAATATAAAAGGGGATCATCTGAACGCCGTGATTGGCGTAGCTGGTACCCGCGGCCATCCACGAGCAGAACGCCCCGCCTTCGTTGATGCCCTCCTCGAGGATCTGACCCTTGATGTCCTCGCGATAAAACATCAGCTGGTCGGCATCCTGTGGCGTATACAACTGACCGAGCGATGAATAAATGCCGACCTGGCGGAACATGCCCTCCATGCCAAAGGTACGCGCTTCATCCGGAACGATGGGCACGATGTGCTTGCCGATCCGCTTGTCCTTTAGCAGGGTGGTCAGCATCCTGACCAAAGCCATGGTCGTGGAACTCTCTCTTTCTCCGGTGCCCTTGAGCTGGGTTGCAAAGATTTCCAGTGGCGGCGCCTTCAGTGATGGCGCCTTGTTGTGGCGAACGGGCAAATATCCCCGAAGTTTTTTGCGCTGGTCGTGCAAATAGGCCAGCTCCTCGCTGCCAGGCGCCAGCTTGCAAAATGGCAGGCCCTCGATATCGTCGTCGGCAACCGGGATATTGAAGCGATCGCGAAACGCCTTGAGCTCGTCGGCGTCCATTTTCTTCTGCTGATGGGTGATATTCTGGCCCTCGCCGGCCTCGCCCATGCCATAGCCTTTGACTGTCTTGGCCAGGATCACGGTCGGACGGCCCTGGTGGGCGACCGCTGCCGCATAGGCAGCATAAACCTTGCGTGAGTCGTGCCCGCCGCGATTGAGACGCCAGATCTCGTCATCCGACATATTGGCAACCATCGCCGCGAGTTCCGGATATTCGCCGAAAAAATGCTCGCGGGTAAATGCGCCGCCCTTGGCTTTGAAATTCTGGTATTCGCCATCGACGCATTCTTCCATCCGCTGGCGCAGCAGCCCTTTGTGGTCGCGCGCCAACAAAGGGTCCCAGCGCGAACCCCATATGACCTTGATGACATTCCAGCCGGCACCTAGAAACGCCGCTTCCAGTTCCTGGATGATCTTGCCATTACCCCTGACCGGTCCGTCGAGCCGTTGCAGGTTGCAGTTAACGACAAATATCAGGTTGTCGAGTTTTTCGCGGACCGGCATGGTAATCGCACCCAGCGATTCCGGTTCATCCATTTCACCATCACCGAGGAAACACCAGATCTTGCGGTCGTCGGGCGGGATGATCTCGCGGTGTTGCATGTAACGGCAGTAACGCGCCTGGTAAATCGCCATCATCGGGCCAAGACCCATCGAAACCGTCGGGAATTGCCAGAAATCCGGCATCAGCCATGGATGTGGATACGATGACAAGCCGTTGCCGCCCACTTCGCGGCGAAACGCCCTCAGTTGCTGATCATCGAGCCTTCCTTCGAGATATGCCCGCGCGTAGATGCCGGGTGAGGAATGACCCTGGACGAAAATCATATCGCCGGGGTTATCGTCGTCGGCGGCGCGCCAGAAATGATTGAAGCCGACTTCATACAGCGTTGCCGATGAGGCGTAGGACGCGATATGGCCGCCGTACTCGGTACTCTTGCGGTTCGCGTGCACGACCATCGCCATCGCGTTCCAGCGAATATAGGCCTCGATCCGACGCTCGATCGCGCGGTCGCCCGGGTAATCCGGCTCTTGCCCGGTGGCAATCGTGTTCAGGTAAGCGGTATTCGGGCTATACGGAAGATACGCACCTGACCGGCGGGCGTGGTCGATGACCCGTTCAATCAGGAAATGCGCCCTTTCGGGTCCGTGTACTTTGAGTACAGACTCGATCGACTCAACCCATTCGCGGGTTTCCAGTGGGTCCTGGTCCTGAAATTTCCTGCTGTCAGACATCGATAATTACCCGGGTTTTCGTCTTGTTGCACGGCGAACGGCTGCAGCGTGCGGGGCGATGTATTGCGACATTGCGATAGTCGTCTCCAGGATGATTTCCCGGCCCCCTCCTGCTAGGATGATGCGCCGCGAACCTATGATATTACTGATTCCGAGTACCGACCCCGTTATCATCGGGGTTTGTTTTTTTGAGGTCAAGATAAAACATGACTGAGTTGTTGCCGCCAAAATTGTCAGTGACGATCCGCCATACCGGCAACAAGCTGTCGCGCGCAGAATTGGACAAGCTGGACCACTTGCTTATCCTGGTCCCCAAGGGCCTGGCGGCGACCGCATGGTCTGAGCTGCCGTATCACGAGTTGTTGAAGAAACTCAGCCGGCGCGATCCTGACGGCGTAATCAGCGGCCGTTTTGCCAACGCCTCGGCGACCGGATTCAGCCTGGGTGCGATATCGCCGGAGGCGAGCGTATTTGAAAAATTGACGCTGGCCCGCCAGGTCACCGCGGCGGCAAGCGCGGAATCGACGGTTGGCGTACTCGCCCATGGCTTCGGCGCCGGCCACCAGGCGACCGCCCTGGACGCACTGGTCAGCGCGGCACTGGCGAGCGCCGCCAGGATGCCCAGCCTGAAAAGCAAGCCAAAACGCGATCGGCGGATTCGCAGCCTGAGATTATTCGCCGTCGCCGAACTACCTGACCTGAAGCGGTGCCAGGCGGAAGCCGAGGGCAATTACCTCGCCCGCTGGCTGACCACCCTGCCGCCCAACCAACTGGATTCAGCCAATTACTGCCGGCTGATCGAGGTGCTGGCAAAGCGCGAGGGTTGGAGCTACAAGCTGCTTGGGCAAAAAGAACTCGAAAAAAAAGGCGCCGGTGCGTTCCTGGCCGTTGCTCAGGCCAATCCCGGCCGCGACGCCGGCATCGTGCATCTCAAGTATCGCCCGAAAAAGACCGGCGGCGAATTGCTGACCCTGGTGGGCAAAGGCATTTGTTTCGACACCGGTGGAACCAATCTGAAGCCGCACGATTCGATGCTGGACATGCATGAAGACATGGGCGGCAGCGCGGTCGCACTGGGTTGTCTGCTCGCGATCAGCCGTCTCGGACTGCCCCGCCGGGTGGACTGCTGGCTGGCGATCAGCGAGAACATGATCGGCAACCAGGCATACAAGCCGCAGGATGTAATCACCGCTTGCAACGGCGTCACTATCCAGGTCATCCACACGGACGCGGAAGGCCGCATGGCGCTGGCCGATACCCTAGCTTTGGCGGCACGCGACAAACCCGGTCTGATGATCGATTATGCAACGCTCACCGGGTCCTGCATCCGCGGGCTGACGACTCGGTTGAGCGCCATTTTCTCCAACCGGGACCATTGGCGGGAACCGTTGATTCAAATTGGCCGCGCCAGTGGCGAACGCGTCTGGCCTTTTCCGCTCGACGAAAAAGATTTTGACCAGACGCTGGAAAGCCCGATCGCGGACATCAAGCAATGTACGACCGATGGCATGGGCGATCACATTTACGCGGCCCGCTTCCTGCGGCGGTTCGTCCCCGATTCCATACCCTGGCTGCACATAGACCTGGGCGCTTCCAGCCACAAGGGCGGGCTGGCCCACATCCCCACGCAGATCACGGGTTTCGGGGTTCGTTTTACGCTGGAACTGCTGGACGCCGGATTGCCGGACCGATAGCGCAAGGAGTTTTTGACTGACGATGGACAAACTGGTCATAACCCGGCCGGACGACTGGCATCTGCACCTGCGCGATGACGCATTGCTTGCCTCGGTGTTGCCCTATACCTGCGCAAGGTTTACTCGTGCCGTGGTCATGCCCAACCTGGACCCGCCGATTACGACCGTGGCGCAGGCCGCCGAATACCGGCAGAGAATTCTGGCTGCCAGGCCCGCCGGCAGCAACTTTTCGCCGCTGATGACGCTGTACCTTACCGATGACACGACTGCCGGGGAAATCCGCAAAGCCGCCGCAGCGGAATTCGTTGTCGCCGTGAAATATTACCCGGCGGGCGCGACCACTTTGTCGGACGCGGGGGTAACGGCGATCGAAAAAGTCTACGCTGCGATCGATGCCATGCAGGCCGGCGATGTGCCGCTACTGGTGCATGGCGAGGCCACCGACCCCACGGTCGATGTCTTCGACCGTGAAAAAGCGTTTATCGACCAGACCCTGGCGCCGCTGGCCGACAAGTTTCCGCGCCTGCGGATCGTTTTCGAACACATCACCACGGCAGACGCGGTTGACTTCGTCCTGGCTTCACGCCAAGGAATCGCTGCCACCATCACCGCGCACCACATATTGCTGAATCGCAACGCGCTGTTTGGTCAGGGGCTGCAAACACACCATTATTGCCTGCCCGTGTTAAAACGCGAACGCCATCGCCAGTGCGTGCTCGAGGCCGCAACCAGCGGCTCGGAGCGGTTCTTCCTGGGGACGGATTCGGCGCCGCACGCGACCGCCGACAAACAATCCGCTTGTGGCTGCGCCGGAATCTTTAGCGCGCACGCGGCGATAGAACTGTACGCCGAAGCATTTGCCCAGGCCGGACGGCTGGATCGGCTGGAAGCGTTTGCCAGCCATCATGGCCCCGATTTCTACCGGCTGCCGCGGAACCAGGAGACCATCACGCTGACAAAAAATCCATGGACAGTCAGCCGGACTCTGGAATTCGGACAGCATGACCTGACCCCCTTCAGGGCGGGCGAAGAAGTCGCATGGCGCCTGGGGCCCGACGATGACTGAAAAAGGTACGGCCAGGAATGTCCGGCCGCCGGAGATGGCCGGCCGCTTCCGGGGATTTCTGCCGGTCGTCATCGACGTCGAAACCGGCGGCTTCAATGCGGCCACCGACGCGTTGCTGGAAATTGCAGCCGTCCTGGTCGAAATGAATGAAGACGGGACCCTGGAACGGGGCGAGACTATCCGCTATCACGTGGCGGCGTTCCCCGGCGCACGCATCGAAGCGGCGGCTTTGGAAGTCAATAAAATAGTGCCGGACCATCCACTCCGGCCAGCGCTGCCCGAGAAAGAAGCATTGCGACGACTTTTCAGGCCGATCCGCAAGGCAGTGCGGGATTATGGTTGCAGCCGCGCCATACTGGTCGGGCACAACGCTTTTTTCGATCTGAATTTCCTGAATGCCGCGCTCGAGCGCTGCCAGTTGAAACGCAACCCGTTTCATCCTTTCAGCAGTTTCGACACGGCGACTTTAGGCGGCGTCGCCCTCGGACAAACGGTTCTTGCGCGAGCGGCAATGGCGGCCGGCCTGGAGTGGGATACGGAATCAGCGCATTCCGCCGCCTACGATGCCGAGCGTACCGCCGATCTTTTTTGCCTGATCGTCAACCGCTTTCGCGGCCAGTACGAAGAATACGCCGGCGCAAAAAACAGAGCCAGATAGCAGCCTATCCGGTAGCTTTGTCCAGGAGCTTTTTCAACTCGCCGCTGTGAAACATCTCAAGCGTGATGTCGCAACCGCCAACCAGTTCCCCGGAAACGTATAGCTGCGGAAAGGTCGGCCAGTTCGAATGCGCCTTCAGCCCTTCCCTGAGGTCGGGGTCTTCAAGAATATTGACATGGGCAAACTCGGTGTCGCAGGCTCTCAGCGCAGCGACGGTCTGGGCGGAAAAACCGCACTGCGGAAAATCCGGCGTACCCTTCATATACAAAATAACGGTATTACCCTGCAGTTGTTCCTGAATTTTCTCGTTTGTATCCACCTTGCACCTCTAATAAGTTTGGTGTGTCACCCCACCGGTACGCCGATCAGTCGCCGGATCGCACCCAAAGATGGTTCCTGACCGCCCTGACCTTGTCTACCTGGCCGGCTAACTCGACCGCGCGCCCGCTGATTCTTACCGATGCGACGTCACCTTTCAAGACCACAACCTTGTTGGTGGTCTCAATCTGTATTTCGGAACCCGTGGTGACCGGGTCTGACGACAATTTTTCCTGCAAAGTCGCACTGATCTTCCGATCCTCCGCCGACTGCGGGCCGCCGCGGACGCCACCGGAGGACTCGTAACTGCCGTTGCTTGGCCCGCCAAGAAGCGCGGCGGCGCAAGCGGTCAAAATCGTCATCGTAAAAGCCAGCAGCACGCCGATCAGAAGTTTTTTCATACCATCAGGCCGTCCATGGAGTCGCGTGCCGTCATTCTACTTGAAGCCGGCGGCAAAAAACCGTGGCGTATAGCGGGTCACCGTTGCTGCAGTGCGGGCCTAGTTTGAATTATGCCGGCGCCTAACCTATTCTTCCAGTGCATCGAGTGTCCGGCGCATGCACGCCGACACCGGAAAACATAATAATTCTGCGGGAGAAAGACGATCATGAATCCACTAAAAACGGTTAACGGAACGCTGATTGCCGGTTTTGTGCTGATGCTGATTATCGGCGCCTCGGTGGGTGGCTTCGCATTTGACTGGAACCAGTTCGTCCGCTGGCTGCACATCATTGCAGGCGTCACCTGGATAGGTTTGCTGTACTACTTTAATTTCGTCCAGGTTGCCGCGCTGGGCGCTGCCGCCAGCGACGAAGGAGGCCCGGGTGGCGCCGCGATCACCAAGTATGTGGCGCCGCTGGCGCTCAATTGGTTCCGCTGGGCGGCCCTGGTGACCTGGCTGTCGGGTGCTGCCTACCTGGGAAAAAATTTCGTACCCACATTCACCCTGGGTATGTCTGAAGGTAGCAGTTACTACACGATTCTCGGGCTGGGCGCCTGGATGGGAACAATCATGCTGTTCAATGTCTGGGTGCTGATCTGGCCAAACCAGAAAAAACTGCTCGGCATGGTACCGGCCACAGACGAGGAAAAAGCGAAGGCAAAAAGTATTGCTTTCATGGCATCCCGAACCAACACCTTGCTGTCGCTGCCGATGCTGATGTGCATGACGGGCGCGGTCCATGGTTTGCCGTTCTGAAGAGAAAGATCATGAACGATAGCGGAAACCCGGCGTTTGCCGGGTTTCTTGTTTGTCTCCTGACAAAAAGCGATGATTCCGGTACTTGGCCGAGCACAGGCCAACCCCGATCGGCTATACCCACGGACCACCGATGAACCAGGCCAAACACGAGCAATTATTTTCCAACCCCGTACCGGACGATATGCCAAAGGTCGTCCGTCATGCGGTGGCAGAAGACGTGGGCGGCGGGGATCTGACCGCGGGACTGGTGGCGAGCGACGCCACGGCGCAAGCAACGGCAATCGTTCGGGAAGCCGCAGTGATCTGCGGGCGTCCATGGTTTGACGAGGTATTCCGTCAGCTGGATCCTGGAATAAACATCGAATGGCTGATGACCGAAGGCGACACGGCAGAAGCTCAACAAACGATTTGCCGTCTCGCCGGGCCGGCCCGCTCGATGTTGACCGGTGAACGAACGGCGCTGAACTTTCTGCAGACGCTATCAGCCACGGCAACCGCGGCCAGGCGATACGCCGATGCGGTCAGGGGTACGGGCTGCCAAATTCTGGACACCCGAAAAACCATCCCGGGTCTGCGCAGTGCGCAAAAATACGCGGTCGCCTGCGGCGGCGCACGAAACCATCGGCAGGGTCTGTATGACGCGATCCTGATCAAGGAAAACCATATCGTCGCAGCCGGATCGGTGGCGGCCGCTATCGCCCGGGCGAGAACGATCGGCGATCTGCCCGTCCAGGTCGAGGTCGAGAACCTGGATCAGCTGGACCAGGCGCTGGCTGCCGGTGCGGACAGCGTACTGCTGGACAATTTTTCCAATGCGCTGCTAGCAGAGGCGGTTAGCAAAACCCGTAACTCCGGGTGCAAGGCCACCCTGGAAGCATCGGGCGGTTACCGGCTCGAACAACTACAGGAAACGGCGGCAACCGGTGTTAATTTCATCTCCTGTGGCGCGCTGACAAAAAACCTCCGGGCGATCGATTTTTCAATGCGCTTTGTCCTGAAGGAGCCATAGGTGAACCGGCTGACCTGGCACTTTCGCCCAAAACCCGGGTCAAATCTGCTATGATGCAATGCATCATAGGTTTTTTTTCGATGTCTAACACAGGCCAAAATCAGGAGGAAAAGAAATGACGGCCCTGACCTGGATCCTGGTCCCGGTGGCAGCAATCGTGCTCGCCTATATACGCGCAAGCCTTTGGCAATGGACTGTTGCCGCTGCTGTTTTTATCGGTGGTTTGCAGTGGCTTGGCGGCCAGACCGGCATTATCCCGTGGATCATATTCGCGTTACTGGCCGCTCCGCTGAATATCAGGCCGCTGCGGCGGATGATTCTGAGCAAGCCGTTGATGGATTGGTTCAGTTCAGTTCTGCCGCCAATGTCCAGCACGGAAAAAGAAGCCATAGACGCCGGTACCGTCTGGTGGGATGGCGATCTGTTCAGTGGCAAGCCAGACTGGCAAAAACTGCTGGATGTTCCGGTATCGGAACTCAGCGACGAAGAACAGGCTTTCATCGAAGGGCCGGTCGCAGAACTGTGTGCAACCCTGGATGACTGGCATATCAACAATGATCTGAACGATTTGCCTGAAGAATCCTGGAACTGCATCAGGAAAAACAAGTTTTTCGGCATGATCATCCCGAAAAAATACGGCGGCCTGGAGTTTTCGCCCAGGGCGCAGTCGGAAGTGGTCATGAAAGTCGCCAGCCGCAGCCTGGCCGCCGGGGTCACCGTCATGGTGCCCAACTCGCTGGGCCCGGGCGAACTGCTGATGCATTACGGCACGGACAAGCAAAAAGATTACTACCTCCCGCGCCTCGCCGAGGGTAAGGAAATACCTGCGTTTGCCCTGACCAGCCCGTATGCCGGTTCCGATGCCGGCGCGATGACCGATTACGGGATCGTCTGCAAGGGTGAACATGAAGGCCGCGAAGTCCTGGGCTTCAATATCAACTGGTCGAAACGCTATATCACGCTGGGTCCGGCCTGCACCATACTCGGCCTCGCATTCAAGGCACGCGATCCCGATGGCTTGCTGGGTGACCGGGAAGAACTGGGCATTACCTGCGCGCTGATACCGAGCGACACGCCTGGCGTCAGGATCGGCGACCGGCATAACCCGGGCGGCGCCTTTCTCAACGGCCCGAATTTCGGCACCGACGTTTTCGTACCGATGGAGTGGATCATCGGCGGACAGGAATATATCGGCCAGGGCTGGCGCATGCTGATGGATTGCCTGTCGGTTGGCCGGGCGATTTCACTGCCGGCGCTCGGGGCCGGGGCCGGCAAGCTGTGCTCGCTGACCACCGGT